>DHKFC23501__coassemble_1079_pt1 | contig 44793 bp, 44 predicted proteins | sample DHKFC23501__metabat2_low_PE_030 | metagenome-assembled genome bin DHKFC23501
AGACAGCTCCTTAACCGCGCTTAACGGGGATAACTGACAAATTTGTATGATGTTCTCATCAAGAAAAGTGCAGTTCATATTGACAATGGTCTTTTCTCCGATGAAAATATGCTTACCACATTGGCAGGTAAAATTTATGTTGATGTTGGAATGTTTGCCGATACTGCCCAGCATTTGGCGCAAGATATCAGCTCGGATTTCCCCGTCTGCGATGTCCGTAGCGTTGAAGCGGGCAAGCAGGCGTTTGGTTTGCACCATCATTTCCAATACTTCGGGGTCGAGCCTGTTGCAGTATTCCCCGTCAAGGAATCGTTGATAGTTCGTTTTCATATAGCGCGATTTTAATGTTGATGTTTGCGAAGATAGCGAAAATCAAGGAGCAGGCAAAAGTTACAGCTCATAAAATCAGGAAAGCACCCCCGTGCCTCCACAGAGATGCTTTCCTCTATCCTTTGCGTATGTCAAGCCCTCACAGCCTTGCCCCCCCCAAAACATCTTCTCCACATCCTCCAGCGTGGCGTTGAAGAGACGCTCCTCCTTGTTGAGCGAGCGTTGTTGTGAAGTGGGAATTATACTTCCGCGGCTTTGCGGGGTGATATCTCCGCCCTTATCCGCAGATATCTCCGCCCGCGCCCGCAGATATCTCCGTCCGTGCCCGCAGATATCTCCGCCCGTGGCCTTTCATACATTGACCAATCCACCAATGGGTTGTGAGCCTCTACTTATTAATACAAAAGGTATAAACTTACTCCGCGCAGAGCATATGTCATGCGACTGCCTGTAGCGGCAGGAAGTGCATTTTTGGGACGATTGAGGGCATATTTGAAAGAAAAACATTATTTTTGCGCCCGCTAACAAAGAAAGCCCATGCGAATATCCCCCAAAGAGCTGCGCAATAGACTGAAAATCTGCTATCCCGCATCCGAGGCGGCAGCATTGGCACGCATCCTCTACTGCGAGATACTGGGCCAACGGACCACAAGCTATGTGCTGGACGAGCCGTTGGATTTGGACGAAGAATATAGCAGGAGGATGGAAGAGGTTCTCGCACGGCTGTTCCGCTTCGAACCGATACAATACATCCAGCAGAAAGCCCGTTTCCTGGGCCGCGACTTTCACGTGGAGCCGGGCGTACTGATTCCGCGTCCCGAGACGGAAGAATTGGTGGAACGGCTGTTGGCAGCGCTACCTGCTGATGCCCGCATAGCGGATATAGGCACCGGCAGCGGTTGCATCGCCGTGACGCTGGCGCTCGAGGCGAGCGGCGCCCAGGTTCAGGCCTGGGACATCTCGGAAACAGCCTTGCGGGTGGCCAAACAAAACGCACAAGCCTGGCAGGCCCGGGTGGACTTCATACAACGCGACGCATTGACTTGGGAACCGGAAGGACAAGAAGCACTGGATGTCATTGTGAGCAATCCACCCTATGTGACAGAAGCCGAACGTACAGGCATGGAACCCAACGTATTGCTTCATGAACCGGAAGGCGCACTTTTCGTCCCGGACGAAGACCCGTTGCGCTTCTACCGCCACATCGGCCGGCTGGGTCGGAAACTGCTGGCTCCGGGGGGCAAACTGTACTTCGAAATCAACCGGGCATATGGAAACGAGACCAACGCCCTGCTATGCCGGCAAGGATATATGAATGTACGCACGGACAAGGACCTGAGCGGCAACGACCGCTTTGTCTGCGCCACACAGCCTTGCCATGCATAAGGACACGGGCATTAGATAATATTGAACACTTACTTAAACGCTTATGACAGAAATAAACGAAGCTGAAGCGCTGAAGCGCATGGAGGCTTTCTGTGCCTCCGCCGAACATTGCCGCACGGAGGTGACCGACAAACTGCTGCGCTGGGGACTGCCCTACGACACGGCCAACCGCATCGTCGACCGGCTGGAGCAAGACAAGTTCATCGACGAGGAACGCTATTGCAACGCCTTCATCCGCGACAAATTCCGCCTGGCCAAATGGGGCAAACAGAAGATAGACCAGGCCTTACGGCTGAAAAAGATAGACCCCTACACGTACCGCCCCCTGCTGAACCGCATCGACCCGCAGGAATACCACGCCACCTTGCAAGCCCTGCTGGATGCCAAACGGCGAAGCATCCGCACCGGAAGCGACTACGAACGCAACGGAAAACTGATGAGGTTTGCGCTGAGCCGGGGATTCGCTGCAGACGATATCCGCCAATGCATTGACTTGCCGGATGAAAATGAGAGCCTTGACTAAAAAATATCCTCTTTCTCTTTTCTATTCTCATTTCGTTTGCTTACATTTGCACTTGATTAATCACATAAACATTGGTTAGCTATGAAAAATTTGGAAAGACTGTTTGCTGAAAAGTTACTGAAAATCAAAGCTATCAAACTTCAACCGGCCAACCCCTTCACGTGGGCATCCGGCTGGAAGTCGCCTTTCTATTGCGATAACCGCAAGACTTTGTCATACCCTTCGTTGCGCAGTTTCGTAAAGACGGAAATCACACGACTCATCCTGGAACGCTTCGGACAGGCAGATGCCATCGCCGGCGTAGCCACGGGTGCCATTCCGCAGGGAGCCTTGGTGGCAGACGCCTTGAATCTGCCTTTTGTCTATGTACGCTCCACCCCGAAAGACCACGGACTGGAAAACCTGATTGAAGGCGAATTGCGCCCCGGCATGAAGGTCGTGGTGGTGGAAGACTTGATTTCCACAGGAGGCAGCAGCCTGAAGGCCGTGGAAGCCATCCGCCGCGACGGATGCGAAGTCATCGGCATGGTAGCAGCCTATACCTATGGATTCCCCGTGGCCGAAAAGGCTTTCAAGGATGCCAAGGTATCACTGGTGACACTGACCAACTATGAGGCCGTGATAGACGTGGCTCTCAAGACCGGTTACATCAAGGAAGAAGACATCGAGACATTGAACGAATGGAGAAAAGACCCGGCCCATTGGGATGCCGGCAAATAACATACCGCTATGACTACATTTGAAAGCAACATAAAGCAAGTACAGGCACCCCAAAGCGCCGTGTACGCCAAGTTGTCGGACTTGAACAATCTGGCACAAGTAAAGGACCGTCTTCCGGAACACAAGGTGAAGAATATGACATTCGATGCCGACACGCTGAGCATGCAGGCACCGCCCATCGGCACCATCACGCTGAAAATCGTGGCACGAGAGCCGGAAAGCTGCATCACTTTCGGCACCACCTCCTCACCCCTGCCCTTTGACCTGCAGATTCACCTTTCGCCGGTATCGGACGCCGAATGCCAGCTGAAACTGACCATCAACATGGAGGTGAACCCGTTCATCAAGAACATGATACAAAGACCTCTCCAGGACGGACTGGAGAAAATGGCAGACCTGCTGGCCATGATTCCGTACACACAAAACGACTGAATAACTTTTTCAACATAGCATTTTAAGACGTGGCTCTGAAACTTTGGGAGAAATCCGTTCAAATCAACAAGGACATTGAGCGCTTCACCGTGGGACGCGACCGCGAGATGGACCTCTACCTGGCAAAATACGATGTATTGGGTTCAATGGCCCACATCACCATGTTGGAAAGCATCGGCCTGCTGACAGCCGATGAGTTACAGCAACTGCTGGCCGAGATGAAGTCCATCTACGCGATGGCCGAACGGGGCGAGTTCGTGATAGAAGACGGTGTGGAAGACGTGCACTCGCAGGTGGAACTGATGCTGACCCGCCGCCTGGGCGACATGGGCAAGAAAATACACAGCGGACGCTCGCGCAACGACCAGGTCTTGCTGGACCTGAAACTCTTCACACGCGCCCAACTCAAAGAGACCGCCGAAGCGGTGGAACAATTGTTCACCGTGCTGATACAACAGAGCGAACGTTACAAGGACGTGCTGATGCCCGGCTACACGCACCTGCAGGTGGCCATGCCTTCATCGTTCGGCCTGTGGTTCGGAGCATATGCCGAAAGCCTGGCCGATGACATGCTGTTCCTGCAGGCCGCCTACAAGACATGCAACCGCAATCCCCTGGGCTCGGCGGCCGGTTATGGTTCTTCCTTCCCGCTGAACCGTACGATGACCACGGAACTGCTGGGTTTCGACTCCATGAACTACAACGTAGTGTATGCCCAGATGGGGCGTGGCAAGATGGAGCGCAATGTAGCTTTTGCCTTGGCCACCATCGCCGGCACGTTGTCCAAGCTGGCCTACGATGCCTGCCTGTTCAACAGCCAGAACTTCGGCTTCGTGAAATTGCCGGACGACTGCACCACCGGCTCCAGCATCATGCCCCACAAGAAGAATCCCGACGTATTCGAGCTGACGCGTGCGAAATGCAACAAGCTCCAGGCCCTGCCCCAGCAGATTATACTGATAGCCAACAACCTGCCTTCCGGTTATTTCCGCGACCTCCAGATTATCAAGGAAGTATTCCTGCCGGCTTTCCAGGAGTTGAAGGACTGTCTGCAAATGGCCACCTACATCATGCACGAAATCCGGGTGAACGAACATATCCTGGACGACCCACGCTACGACCCCATCTTCAGCGTGGAGGAAGTAAACCGCCTGGCCCGCGAGGGAATGCCTTTCCGCGACGCCTACAAGAAAGTGGGACTGGAGATCGAGGCCGGCACCTTCACACCCGTCAAGGAAGTGCACCACACGCACGAGGGAAGCATCGGCAACCTGTGCAACGACCGCATCACGGCCCTGATGCAGGAAACGATGGACGGCTTCCACTTCGAGCGGATGGAAAAGGCGGAGAAGAAATTGCTGGGTCGATAAACCACCCTAACTGAGCAAGCTCCTATGGCCAAGTATTATTGAATACTTTGCCATTTATCATTGCTTCTATGCCGGTTGAAGCATAGCATCCTTGTAAAAACATAATTGGGGGGGGGGAATGCGAAATTCAGCATATGTAGTTCCTCCTATGTATATTGTCGCCGCCTGCAAGCGGAAAAATATACAGAAGGAAAGGCACCGGAATCCCCGAAAGCCACAACTTTTCCCCCAAAAAGTTGCGCAACAACGGGAAACTTCCTATCTTTGCAGCCGTTCTTCAAAATCTGCGGCAATAGCTCAGTTGGTAGAGCACGACCTTGCCAAGGTCGGGGTCGCGAGTTCGAGTCTCGTTTGCCGCTCCAGCTACAAGGTCGCCCGGATGGTGGAATGGTAGACACGAAGGACTTAAAATCCTTTGGCCAGTAATGGCTGTGCGGGTTCAAGTCCCGCTCCGGGTACTCAAAATCCCCGCTAAGTCGCTGATTTAGTGGGGATTTTATTTTTATAGGTAGCCAAAGGGTAGCCAAAAGCGACAACACCCCCACTTTTAGAACTTATATATAGTTGAGGCTTCCAGATACAACAAACGGGCAAAGCCTTTGAAGCTCCACCCGTTTTTGCCAATATGCCATCTATAGCACATTTGTCTATTCCTGCCTTTGCAGTTCTTTTTGTCGTCCATCCAAAATATAATTTGCCATTTCTACAAGCAAATCGGTTGGGACACATGACAAATCAAATTCATTATCCACCTTTTTTTCATCCTCAACAGTCACTTGCCTTATTTCCATTTCTGTTTTTTGCTTAGATACTACATACTGCATCAGTTTTTCAAGCATTAACAAGCGGTCTTTGGGTGATAACGCTTTCAAATCACGTTCCATTTGCCGCCTATTTTTGTCTATCACTTGGGAAATCCAATCTTTCACGCTTGCCGTTACTCTATTGGGTGTCCCTTTTGCCCTGCCACCCAACCGCCCTTTGCCGTCATTCTTCTGTCTTGCCATATACTATAACAAACTACTTTAGTTTTACTCACCTGTTACCAAAATCTGGTAACAAACTACAGCTTATTATAAGAACATGGCTACACATAAGCCCCCACGTTCTTAATCTCATCGTCCAGCTCTTTCATCAGTTCATCGGACACGGTTACACCCGCTTTTGCCACCACTTCCTGTATCTTCTTCTTTAGCCGTGTGTAACTTTTCCTGTCCTCAAAAACCTTTGCTTCTTTCAGTTCTTCCAGATATGCCGCTATCTGTGTCTGGTCGCTCTGGTTGATAAGACGGGCTACCAACACATCAAAAGCATCTGAAACGGTCTTAATCTCGCTCATTACGTCTGTCTTTACTTGGTTCAACTTGGATATTGCAAAATAGCTGTCTTGGTATCGTTTCACCATCAGCCGATAAAAGCCGCTATCTGATAGGGTTGAGGCTGTAACGTCTGGCACTCCCATCTGTTGGGGCAAACGCCCGTTAAGCCTCATTTCATACTTAAGCAAATTGGCATCCTCAAAGCCAACAGGCAAAGCCATACCTTTTGCCGTTGCATCGGCTTTCTTGTCATAGAAAGCATATACTTTGGGCTGCTGCCTGCCTCTGGGCTTGTAGTAAAGCGTACCCACGTCAAAATGATACCTTAACAGTTTGGGCATATCTCCCAACTTGGAAAGATAGTTTTCTATTGGGTACTTCATCACAAAAGCCCGCCCAAACTCCAGCCCTGTAACCTTTGCATCGGCTATCGGCAAATGTAAGCTGTCTGATAGCTTTTCCACCGCTTGGGCTGTGCCGTGCCTATCCAACGGGTAAACATTGTTCTGGTAAAGGAACTTTGGCAAGCTGCCAATAACAGAAATGCCGCCTGTATAGATAGACACTTTCAAGCCCTCCAGACTGCCAAAGGTGCAAACCTCGCCCGTTTCATGGTCTATCTGGTCTTTAGCCTTATCCAGAAACTTGCTTACATCTGGCGTTGCCCTCGTTCTCATAGCCCACAACTTCACTTTGTCGTACATAATCCCTGCTTGTTACCAAATTTTGCCCACAAACTACATATTATTATAAGACATCTACTCGTTTGGCTTGCTTTCTCAAAGCTGCCAGAGCCTCATCAAAACCGCCCATCTGTAGCATTTTGCAGTATGAAGAAATAAGAACTTTTGCACCCTCCAATACTATCAACTCAATGCAAGACGGCTTTATTTTCTCTGGCTCGGTTGCTGCTGCCTGGTCTTGGTGTACGATAAACAGAAAGCCATCATCTTTGTAGGCAAAGAACGGATTAGGCTTCTGCTTGCTGCTGTAGGTCTTTACCGCCAACGGATAGCCATAGGCAAAGCCACTCAACCGCCCGTTTACAAAGTAGTCTTTCAGTCCTGTAAAGTTGAGGCTGTTTTTAGCCTGTAACTTCATGGCTGGGGCATTGTCTTTTTTGCTGCCGCTGTCTTTGCTCACTTGCAAATACATGTATATTTTGCCGTCCCTGCTTACAATTTCATCCATAGGTGGGTAATATCCAGCTTGTGCCGTTATCACATACTTTGGTGTCTTTCTATTGCCTGTACAATCCTCCAGACGGGCATAGTAACGTATGTTAGGGGTAGTCATCTTTCACCTCCTTTCTTCATGCAATAAGCCTGCGCCTGCTGGCTTATCTCGGTGGAAGTAGATACACGGTTACTTTGCAACCATTGTTCAAGCTCCAGACGGTTAAAATAGCACATCTTTCCCATCGGCTTGTAGTGGGGTATCTGCTGCCTCATGGTCAGCTTATAGAGGTAGCTCTTTGATACTCCCATGTACTTTGCCGCCTCATCGCTTGTAAGCACTTCCTTTGTGCAAAAGATTGTGTTTGCCGTTATAAGGTCGGCAATCTGTTTCAGTTCCTCTGCCATACTTCTATTTTTTAGAGGTCTGGGCTTTCTGGGTTGAGGTGCAAGGCTCACCCGTCTTTGCCCGTGTAATCGTCTGGAATAGTCTTGCACTCGCTATCCATCTGAATACAAGGACAAAGGTAGAGAGAGAAAGAAACAAAAAGCCCCTATATGATACCCACATGAGGCACATATAGGGGTGCAATCCTTATAACTATTGGCTACTCAAACAAATTATCTACATCTTTGTAACCATCTGGCAAAGTCCCCGTTTTTTTATAATCCCTTTTTGCTCCAGAAAGCCCACTAACACCAAATAAAGTTTCAAAGGGCTTCCATGAAGTTTTCACCTTACCGTCATATTCACCTTTCCCCAATTTCAAATATTCACTTGCACGGTCGGCAAAGTAAGCCAATAGAGATTTTGTTTTAAGCCATTTATAATTATGGTCACAAAGACCTGCTTTTATAGCTTTTGATATTATCGATTTAGCGTTGTCATTATTTAATTCTTCTGGTAAACTTATGTCAGTACTGCAATCGTTTTCATTATCTTCTTTTGGTTGCTGTTCTGGGTGCTCTTGTTGAAGCTGCTTATTATCATTATTTTGCTGAGTTTTGCCCTCTAACAGACTTTTAACCTTAACTGCTAAGTCACTACGCTTTGTTATCAAATCACTTCTCTCATGCAGATTAGGCACATGTTCAGAGATTGTTATATTATCACCATGAAGCTGCCTATTTATTTCCTGTATCTGAAACAACAAACTGTAAACCTCATCTTTTACAGCTATTTCTTCTTTCCATTCTCCCTTTATCACACCCCAAACATCATAATACATGTAGCTTGGTGAAAACGCCCAATCAATAATCTTGGTTATTTCCTCAGCTGTCTCAATATTTTCTATTGTTTTTATATCCATAATATCATATTTTAAGTTTTGGCAAACTGTTTATTGCCTTTTGTTTCAAACTATCTATTGCCCGTGTGTACTTCTCTGTATGCTGTATGCTACTATGCCCTAATAGGCTCGCCACGGTCTTTATATTGGCACCATTGCTAAGGATATTCACGGCAAAGGAATGTCGCCCACAATGCCACGTTATGTGCTTGGTTATTCCCGCCTTTGCCGTCCAATGTCTTAGAGCTTTAAGACACATTTCTTGGCTTGGTAGTTTGAATATCTTTTCATCTGGGCTATCTGTTGAGGCTGTACCAATCAATGTTAACAAGTCATCATTTAGAGGAATACTCACATAACTTTTGCTGCTGTGCCCCTGTGTTTTCTTCTGATTGAATGTTAGTATTTTGTTTGAATAGTCCACGTTGGCAAAAGTCAAATCTTTAATATCACAAAATCTAATGCCTGTGTATAGGGTAAAGATAAAAGCCCGCCTTGTTTCTGGGTTCTGCCCTTTATAGGTGGTGGCTATAAGCTGTTGCATTTCTTCTATTGAAAGTATATCTTTCTTTAATGCTTCTTCATCAGCCTTGCAAACAATATCCTCACATGGATTTTTCCTTAGAATGTCTTTCTTTACAGCCGCTTTTACTATCTTTTTCCACCGCTTCCAATGTGTCAAAGCTCCCTCACCCTTACTTATACTTTGCAAATATTCTACAAAGTGTTCCATCATATCGGGGGTTATTTTCTCTGGAGAAATGTTGTTTTTGTATAGAGGGTATTCCAAAGCAATGAAATCAGTAAACCGTTTTTGGGCGGCTTTAATCATACGTTTGTCCCCTTTGGTGTATTCATCATAATATGATTGAATGAAATCAAAGAAATTCACTTCCTTTGCCTTTAGCCTGTAGCCCAATGTGCCTTCTTTCAGTTCCTGTTCCCGTTCATGTCTTATCTCCTTTGCAAGTTGTAGAGTTTCTTTGTTCTGCTGTCTTTCAAGTGGAGTTCTGGGGGCTTGCCAAAGATATAATTTCAAAGCCTCCCTTTTGCGCTCTTTTCTCGCTATTTTTTTATCCTTAGCCTCATCATAGACCATATTATAACCCAAATAGTAATCTAAAAAAAGGCTTTCTCTGCCATCTGATAAAATCTTTGCCCCCAATTTTGGGTTATCTGTATCATCGGTACTAATGATATAAGTATTATCAGACCTTATTTCTTTCTTTGCTGCCATAACTTATTTGCTCTTTGTTTCATTTGATTGCAAATATAGTTATTTATTTTATTCTGGGTAGCCAAAGGGTAGCCAAAAACAACACAACATATATCTTTTTATGAAATCAAGTGAAAATACATTTTTCTAAATGCTCCTATAAATCAGTTATTTATATTCTCTTATTATTCCTTTGTTTTCTATTAAAATACGGGTACTGTACCCGCTCCGGGTACCATTGGAAGCGTCTCTTAATCCGTAAGAGGCGCTTTTTTCATTCAATCCGCCAATCGTGTACAGCTGCCCACAAATAGTTGACAGACAAAAGCACGCAAAAGTTTGCAATCCGCTGCAAATAATCCGTGCCAAAAGAGATGTCATTCCACAAAACTCCGTATCTTTGGACACTTGATTGTATTCTAAGTTTGCCGCTGGCGGAAAGAATCGAGCCATGAAAGGCCACGGACAGCGATATCCTCGGACAAAAGCGGAAATATCCGTCCGCAAAGCCGCACGATGGAACGACCGGATAAAGTGCATATGGACTCTGATTCCGCCGACGGGTAGGATAAACAGCTGCATAACGTCTTTTTAAAATTTAAAAAATAAGGAACAATGGGAACGTATGCCAATGATGCCGCTTTTCTGAAACAGCACGGCATTGGATATAAAGAATTGGTTTCTGCCGACGGACAATCCAAAGTAATGGTGATTCCGGCATGGCAGGGACGTGTGATGACCACTTCGGCAACGGGTGACGAAGGGGACAGTTACGGCTGGATCAACTACCGTTTCATACAAGACGGCAAGGTCAACCCACAGATTCAGCCGGTAGGCGGAGAGGAACGCTTCTGGCTGGGACCGGAAGGCGGGCCGTTTTCCCTGTATTTTGCCCCAGGCAAGGAACAGGTATACGCCAACTGGGCCGTTCCGGCCGTGCTGGACACAGAAGGTTTTGCAGTAGAAGCACATACGGAAGCAGCCATCCGGTTGTCTCAAAAGGCTTGCCTGACGAATGCCTCGGGCACCGTTCTGCACATGGACATGGAGCGCACTGTCACGCTGATGAATGACGAAGAAATCGGGCGGGAACTCGGCATCTGCCTGCCGGAAGGGCTGAAACGGGTGGCTTACCGGACAGACAACCGGATTGTCAATACAGGAACGGAAGCATGGACCCGGGCAACAGGACTGGTGTCGGTCTGGATGCTGGGATGTTTCAATCCCACGCCGTCGACCACCGTGTTCATCCCCTATCACACAGAAGGAACAGGCCGGGTAGTAAACGATACCTATTTCGGCAAAATACCTGCGGACCGACTGGTGGTGGACGACAAGTTAATCTATTTCAAGATAGACGGAAAATTCCGTTCCAAGTTAGGGTTGCCGGCCGGACGTTCGCTGAATCTGTGCGGAAGTTATGATTCGGAAAAAGGCGTACTGACTATTCTGTGGTGCAACCGCCCCGAAAGGCCGTGTGTGTATGTCAACGGACAGTGGGGACCGCAGGAAAATCCGTTTGACGGAGATGTAATCAACGCGTATAATGACGGACCGCTGGAAGACAACTCCATCATGGGGCCTTTTTACGAGATTGAAACCTCTTCACCGGGAGCCGAGCTTGCACCGGGCGAAGGGCTGACGCACACGCAGGCAGTAGTGCACCTGCAGGGTAACGACAAGATGCTGGCCCCGATTGTACAGCAGGTTTTCAAGACGGATCTGGAGGTAATCAAGCGTGTGTTCCGATGAAGAACCCACATCACTTCTCCACCTCTTGCCCGGCCTTCTGCCAGCCATTGAATCCGCTGTCCAGTTCGTAGACCTCATAACCGGCCTGGCTGAGCAGTTCGGCGGCTTTCTTGCTGCGGCGGCCACTGCGGCAATAGAGGGCCACAGGCTTTTCTTTCTGCAAAAGAGAATCGGCCATCTGGACAAACTGGGGGTCGAGGACATTGATATTCAGGCTGCCGGGGACATGGCCTTCGGTATATTCAGCGGGGGTACGTACATCCAGACGCTGGACATTGGGGTCGACAATCACGTCCACAAATTCCTCCACAGGCAGGCTCTTGAAATTCATGCCTTTCTGCTGGCAGGCACAAAGGAAAGGGATAAACAGGCAAAACAAAGCCACAATCTTCTTCATTGTTAGTGCTTAAAATAAATCTTTAGAGGTTAGGGGGGATTGAAAAGTCAAGGAATTAAGCCTTGCTTCTCAATCCCCCTTTCAGTACGGCAAAGGTAGGTCAAATCTCCGAATATGGCAAGCACTGCCCCTGCTATTTTGAAGACAACCACCGTTCTTTCCTCTACATTCACTTCCCGCGCAGGTTGTTGCGCACAACAAGGATGGGACAGGCTGCATTTGTATAGATTTCCGCCACAAAACAATCCGTGGGGAGGAGAAAGGGAAAAAAGCTCCGAAAGTTGCAGAAGTCATTGTTAATCCATATATTTGCCGGGAAGAACTTTAAAAAAAATACGACCATGAATCTCTCCCCAAAACATTGCCTGTGGATGTGGTGCCTGCTTTTGGGCGCCACCCTGTGCAGCGCCTGCTCGTCCCGCCCCAAATCTTCCCAAGAAGCGAAAACCGACACGACAGACACGGTAACGGCAGCCACTCCGCCCGCCGCATGGTATGAAGGCGAAGTGCCCTTCACCTTCGACTACCGCGAGGACTATCCCGAAACGGACATCCGCCTGAGCGAGCTGGCCGACATCAACTACATCCCCTTGGAAACCAACGACTCTGTCCTACTACGCCTGCGCGGCGCCTGTAAGGGCAACGAATGGTTCCTGACCTCCCGGCACATCTACATGCACGAGGAGCAGCAGGCCATCTACGTCTTCGGACGCGACGGAAGCTTTGTCCGCAAGATAGACCACTACGGAGGAGGCCCCAAGGAATACCACTACATCTCCTCCTACATCGTAGACACCCTGCACAACGAACTCTTGATTCAGGACGGCGACTGGCGAAACGCCCGCCTCGTGGTCTACGACCTGGAAGGAAACTTCCTGCGCGACTTCACCCACACCGCCAGCGAGATTGTCCTGTTGAACGACTCCCTGCTGCTGACCTGCCGGCAAGGCGCCAGCCAGCCCTACCGGGTGGTGCGCCGCTCGGACGCCTCGCTCGTTCGCCAACTGCCCATCCGCCGGCATAAGCCCAAGGACGTGGACATCGAATACCTGTCTTACGGTTGCCTGACGACCACGCCCCGTGGCGTGCTGATGGCCCACCTGGACAACGACACCATCTACGAGATGGGACGCGACCTGACGCTGCGCCCGCGCATCATCGACCAGAGCAACTACCACGAACGCTACGCCCGCATATTGCCTACCATGGAGACGGGCCGCTACCTGACCTTCTACATCCTGCGCGGACACAACGGCCGCTACAAGACCGACGTCCCCGAAAACTTCTACATCTACGACAAGAAGGAACGGCAGATTTACAAGATGAAGGACTATCCGGACAACTCCTACTGGAGGCTGATGGACGACTATCCGCACATAGACAACTGGGGCAAAGCGCAAAATCCGAACGTAAGCGTCCGCTCGCGGCAAATATACGCCATCAACGAAGGTAACGGCAAACACGGCTCGCCGGAACTGCTCCGCATCGCCTCCACCCGGACAGAAGACGACAATCCCATCCTGGAGGTAATGACGTTTCACGACGTAGAGAGCGTGAAGTGAATGCAAGGCCATAAGTTTCCGGGCCTAAATTTGCTTCTCCCCCCGATTTACATTACCTTTGCGCATTAAAATGCGAAATATGAGAAAAGAAAGCCAAGTCATATTCGACCGCAACGTCATCGAGTTCGTCACCGTGGCCGCCGAGTTCTGCAAATACATGGAGCAAGCGGAGGGTACCCGTCGCCCCACTTTCGTGGACACGACGCTGAAGATTCTGCCTTTGCTCTACCTGAAAGCAACCTTGCTGCCCACGTGCGAAACAATGGGCGAGGACCTGCCCGAGCACTACGTCACCGAAGAGACTTACGAAGTGCTCCGCATGACCCTGGCCGGCATCCTGGGTGAAAAGGATGACTATCTGGACGTATTCGTGGAGGACATGAAGTACAGCGACCAGCCCATCACACGCTATATTTCCGAAGACTTGGCGGACATCTACCAGGACATCAAGGACTTCATCTTCGTTTTCCAACTGGGACTGAACGAAACCATGCACGACGCGCTGGCCATCTGCCAGGAAAACTTCCGCCTCTATTGGGGACAGAAACTGGTAAATACCCTGCGTGCCCTGCACGAGGCCCGCTACGCACAAGGAGAGTCCGAAGAAGACGAATCACCGGAAGCAGACAACTATCCTAATATCTCCGACGAATGATCATCCAAAGAAACATAGACAAAGAGTCCCTGAATGACTTGCCGAAAGTAACCTTTCCCGGCCAAATACACGTGGTGCAAACCCCATGGGAAGCGGAAAAGGCGGTGGCCTACCTGAAGCAATGCCCGCTGGTGGGCATTGACAGCGAGACGCGCCCTTCTTTTGCCAAGGGAAGGATGCACAAGGTGGCCCTGCTCCAGGTATCGTCCGACGAGCACTGCTTCCTGTTCCGCCTCAACCTGACGGGACTGACCCTCCCTATCATCACCTTGCTGGAAAGCCCCCACACCGTCAAGGTCGGCCTCTCGCTCAAGGATGACTTCATGATGCTGCACAAGCGGGCCCCCTTCGAACAGCGCGCCTGCATCGAACTGCAAGAGTATGTCCGCGCCTTCGGCATCGAAGACAAAAGCCTGCAAAAAATCTACGGAATCCTCTTCGGCGAGAAGATTTCGAAGAGCCAACGCCTCACCAATTGGGAAGCCGAAACATTGACCGAACCTCAGAAGCTCTATGCCGCCACCGATGCTTGGGCGTGCCTGAACATCTACAACCGCCTGCAGGAACTGAAACGGACGGGCGACTTTGAGATAGCTGACAAAGAAGAAAAATAGTGTCATTTAATTCTGAGTACTTAGCTTATAAGTAATCAGAATTAAAAGACACTATCTTTTGAGGAGTTAAGGAGTTAAGCCAATACCTTCTGTGTATACGGCTCATTGACTTACTATCGGCTTAACTCCTAACGGAGCGAAGCGGAGTGATAACTCCTTAACTTCTTAACTCCTATTATATAAACTAAATTTGAACATCTACTTATATTATATAATGTATAGAATCTACCTGAAACCCGGCAAAGAAGAATCGCTGAAACGCTTCCACCCGTGGGTATTCTCCGGCGCCATCGCCCGCATGGACGGAGAGCCCGAAGAAGGCGAGGTGGTGGAAGTCCATACCTCCAAGAAAGAATTCATCGCCAAAGGCCACTTCCAGATAGGAAGCATCGCCGTGCGCGTGCTCACCTTCCGCGAAGACGAAGAGATAAACACTGCCTTCTGGCGCCGTCGGTTGAGCGCAGCCCTGCAAATGCGCCGCAGCATCGGCCTCGTAGGACGTCCGGACAACAACACCTACCGCCTGGTGCATGGCGAAGGCGACAACCTGCCCGGCCTGGTCATCGACATTTATGCCCGTACCGCCGTGATGCAGGCTCACTCTGCCGGCATGCACCTGGACCGTATGACCATCGCCGAAGCCCTGGCCGAAGTGATGGAAGGAGAAATAGACAACATCTACTACAAGTCGGAAACCACCCTGCCCTACAAGGCCGACCTCTTCCCTGAGAACGGCTTCCTCCGCGGAGGCAGCACAGACAATGTAGCCACGGAATACGGCCTGAACTTCCATATCGACTGGCTGAAGGGACAGAAAACGGGCTTCTTCGTGGACCAACGTGAGAACCGTGCCTTGCTGGAGCGATACGCCCGGGGGAGAAACGTACTGAACATGTTCTGCTACACCGGCGGATTCTCCGTCTATGCCATGCGTGGAGGCGCCCTGTCCGTACACTCGGTAGACAGTTCGGCCAAAGCCATCGACCTGACAAACAAGAACATCGCCCTGAACTTCCCCGACGATGCGCGCCACACAGCCTATGCCGAAGATGCCTTCAAATTTCTGGACCGCATGGAGGACGGCACCTACGACCTCATTGTCCTCGACCCGCCTGCCTTCGCCAAACACCGCGACGCCCTGCGCAACGCCCTGCAAGGCTACCGCAAGCTGAACGCCCGCGCCTTCGAGAAAATCCGTCCGGGAGGCATCCTCTTCACCTTCTCCTGCTCGCAGGCTGTCAATAAGGACCAGTTCCGCATGGCCGTCTTTACAGCTGCCGCACAGTCGGGCCGCAGCGTACGCATCCTGCACCAACTGACGCAACCCGCCGACCATCCGGTGAACATCTACCATCCGGAAGGCGAGTACCTGAAAGGGCTGGTGCTCTACGTGGAATAAGGGTCTAAAAGCCTCTTATCTTTTAAAATCTCTTTCATAAGGGTATCTACTCTTAAAAAAGAGTTAATATACAGAAGATTTTTAGCCCCATCTATTGCAGGTTTCGAGAAAAGCCGTACATTTGCAATGTGTTTTTCATGGTATTAGATTTAAGGTTAATAAAGATTGGGTGTCTGGGATAGATACCCCTTCTTTTTTTATATACGTTACAAACCTCAGATTCATGTCATGTATCATGCAGAAGCTATATCTAACATGATTGTATCATGCGAAAAAGAAACAGGTGTTTGTTATACAATGAGTCTGTAAATTGCCCTCGGAAAAGATAAATTAGCAACGATAATCAGAACTTTATGAAAAGAAAGTCCTGCCCAAAAACGGAAAGACGCATCTTACTTCAATAAACACAGCCGAAATCCACCAGCCAACTTCAGAAACCCTCCTTCCAGATTCCTCCTAAAGTTGCACAAGGGACTTCTTTTTTGCCCCTCCCGCTTGTATTTCTTGCGCCAACCCCGTATATTTGTACAATCTTAGTACAAAACAACGAATCACTATGACAAATATCCGGATAAGACTGACCGCCATGCAATTCCTGCAATTCTTCATGTGGGGCGCGTGGCTTATCTCGCTGGGCGGCTATATGGGCAGCCAGTTGCACTTCGAAGGCGGAGAAATCGGCGCCATCTTTGCCACTATGGGCATTGCCTCCCTCATCATGCCCGGCCTGACCGGCATCATTGCCGACAAATGGATTAATGCCGAACGGCTCTATGCCTTGCTGCACTTCATCGGGGCCGGCGCCTTGTTTTACGCCGCCTCCGCCACCAGCTACGAACAAATGTATTGGGCCATGTTGCTCAACATGATGGCCTATATGCCCACGCTCGCACTGGCCAATACCATTTCCTATCATGCCCTGGAGAAATACCACTTGGACCTGGTGAAAGACTTTCCGCCCATCCGCGTGTGGGGCACCGTGGGCTTCATCTGCGCCATGTGGGTGGTGGACCTGACCGGCTTCAAGAGCAGCGCCCTGCAACTCTATGTGGCAGGTGCGGCGGCTGTCCTGCTGGGCTTGTACGCCTTTACCCTGCCGCCTTGTCCCCCGGCACGCAACGAACAAAAGACGGTGCTCTCGGCCTTCGGACTGGATGCGCTGGTGTTGTTCAAGCAGCGGAAGATGGCCATCTTCTTCCTCTTCTCCATGCTGCTGGGCGCCGCCCTGCAAATCACCAATACCTACGGCGACCTCTTTCTGGGTTCGTTTGCCGCTATTCCGGAATATGCGGATTCGTTCGGCGTGAAGCACTCCGTCATCCTGCTGTCCATCTCACAGATGAGCGAGACACTGTTCATACTGGCCATCCCCTTCTTCTTACGCCATTTTGGCATCAAACGCGTCATGCTCATCAGCATGCTGGCGTGGGTATTCCGCTTCGGCCTGTTCGGGCTGGGCAATCCGGGTGACGGGCTTTGGATGCTTATCCTCTCCATGATTGTCTACGGCATGGCGTTCGACTTCTTCAACGTGTCCGGCTCGCTGTTTACCGAGATGGAAGCCCATCCGGGCATCCGGGCCAGCGCGCAGGGACTGTTCTTCATGATGACCAACGGCATCGGGGCTTTCGTGGGCGGCTATGCCAGTGGAGCCGTGGTGGACTTCTTCTCGGTCTACGCCGAAGGCGGCGGACTGGTCAGCCGCGAGTGGACACCCATCTGGATGACTTTCGCTGCCTATGCGCTGACCATTGGCATACTGTTTGCTATAGTGTTCCGCTATAAACATACACCAGAGAAAGGAGTGCACAATGAATGAGAGGAAGAAAGTGGAGTTGCAAGTGTCAAAGCTCAGCAGCAGCCAGACGCAGGCCGGTGCCTACATTTTGGTACTCTCCGAAGTGGGAACACGGCGCGACCTGCCCATCATCATCGGCACAGCTGAGGCTCAGGCCATCATGCTTGAGTTGCGGGGCATCATGCCGCCACGTCCGCTGACACACGTCTTGTTTGCATCGGTATTGGAGGCTTTGGGCGTCCGGCTACTGCGTGCCATTATCTATAAAGCGGAAAAAGGCATTTTCTATACCTATCTATATTTACGTTCAGGCGAGATGATACTCCGGGTGGATTCGCGCACGAGTGATGCCGTGGCCCTGGCCCTGCACATGAAGGCTCCCATCCTGACTTACGAAGACATTCTGGATAAAGGAAACTCAGCTGAAAACATACATGACGACCGGCAGGCCACCGGGACAGAAAATGACCGCATCATAAACATCGACTGGCTGAAAGAGGCCCTTCAAAAAGCCATCGACCAGGAAGACTACGAACAAGCAGCCATCTTACGTGACCAAATCAATCATCTAAAAGAACCCAACAGTTGAATCCCATGCACATCTTCTATACTCCCGACATAGAAACCTCGCACGAGTTGCCCGAAGAAGAGGCCGCACACGCCCTCCGCGTACTACGCCTGCAACCCGGCGACGAAGTAATGCTGACGGACGGGAAAGGCAATTTCCATCGGGCCCGCATCAGCCTGGCAGCCCACAAGCGCTGCCTGGTAGACCTCCTGGAAACCCTACCGCAACCGCCCTTGTGGAGCGGCCATCTGCACATAGCCCTGGCTCCCACCAAGAACATGGACCGGACGGAATGGTTTGCCGAAAAGGCGACAGAAATCGGCATCGACGAACTGACCTTCCTGAACTGCCGTTATTCCGAACGAAAAGTGCTCAAGACAGAGCGTATCGCCAAAATTCTGATATCGGCCGTCAAGCAGTCGCTCAAGGCACGTGTACCCCGCCTGAACGAGATGACCGACTTCCAAACCTTCGTCCGACAGCCCTTCCAAGGCCAGAAATTCATCGCCCATTGCCATGAAGGCGGGAAAACTCCCCTGAAAGACGCCGTACGCAAGGGAGAGGAGGCCGTGGTACTCATCGGACCGGAAGGAGACTTCAGCGAAGAAGAAGTCCGGATGGCCGAAGAAGCGGGATTCATCCCCGTCAGCCTGGGGCCTTCGCGCCTGCGGACAGAAACTGCGGCCCTGGTGGCCTGCCACATCTTGAATTTACAGAACCAATAAATACCTATGGACATGAAAAAGATTCTCTTTCCCGCATTGGCCGCCCTCCTGCTGCTGGCCAGCGCCTGCTCGCAAAAAGCCGAGTACACCCACGCCATCCCGGCGAACGCTACATTCGTCAGCTCCGTCAATTTGTCCACGCTGTCCGAAAAAGCCGGTCTGGGCGACAGCGACAACCAGGCTCTCCTGCAAAAACTCAAGGAAAGCCTGAAGAGCGAGATGGATGCCACCACGTATGACTACATAGGAACCTTGCTGGACGACCCTGCCCAGTCAGGCATTGACCTGCAGGCTCCAATCTACCTGTTCACCAGCAGAGCCTTGCGGCAAGGCAGCTTCGTTGCCAAGGTGGCCGACAAAGGCAATGTACAGACCCTGTTGGAAACTCTCCGGAAAGAAGGAGGAGAAACAGAGGAGAAAGAAAACTGTACCCTCGTACACACCAGCGACGGACTGCTGCTGGGCTACAACGAATCCCTCCTCTTCTGCCTCGGACAGCAGACAGGCCCACAACTACCCGCCTACAAAGACAGCCTGGTAGCCTGGATACAACAGACGGAAGCCCAAAGCTTTGCCTCCCGCCCCGAATTCAAACAAATGCAGGCACAGAAAGGCGACATCAAAGCCATCTATTCTTACGCCAGCCTGCCCAAGAACTACATGGCCATCACCGGCTATCGGATGCCCAAGGGGCTGGACCTGAAAGACCTACGGTTCATCATAGGACTTTCTTTCGAGAAAGGGAGCATCGACCTGCACCTGACCTACTACACGGAGAACGAGCAAATCAAATCCTTGCTGGCCAAGCAGAACCAAGTCTACCGCCCCATCAAGAACACGTTCATAGACTATTTCCCGCAGTCCACTCTGTTGCTGGTCAGCGCCGGATTGGACGGAAATGCCCTGTATGACCTGCTGCTGGAAACAACGCCGATAGGTGAAAACCTTTCGGCCAAGAATGCTGAAACCATCAAGCAAGTGATGGCCATGTTCGAAGACGATTTATCCTTTGGAATGGTCAATTTCACCTTGAACAAGCTACCCTCTCTGCTGGCCTACGCCACGGTCAAGGACTCCGCACCCCTGAAAGCCTTGCTGGAGAACGACGAACTGAAAAAACAGCTGGGACGTGGCAATGACATCGTGCAGCTGGAGGAAGACCGGTACGTATGGAAGTCCAGAAACTTCAACCTCTTCTTCGGCGTGCAGGACAAGCAATTCTATGCCACCAACGACGAACTGCTCTATAAGGACCTCTTCAAAAAATGTGACCCCTCGGCCGCCCAAAACGCGTATGCAGGCGACATGAAAGGAAAGAAGGGTTTCGCCGTCGTCAACATGGAAGCGATCTGCCAGCTGCCCATCGTCAAGATGCTGGCAAGCATGGGAGGCAGCCAATACGCCACCATACTGGCCGCCCTGGAGCACATTGACTACATGAAGAGCGAAAACAATGAAACCGGGAGCTACGCCAGCATACAATTGAAAGACAAGGACACCAACGCCTTGAAACAAATCGTCGAACTGGCCAAGACCGCCCTCTGACCCGATATGGACGAAATCCGCCTGCAACAAGTGCTTCCCCGCGTCTTCGCCCAGCGGGACAGCATCACCTCTGACATCTGGCACCGCGACCTCATCTTCCGTAAGGGGGAGCGGTGCCTGATTGAAGCGGCCTCGGGCACGGGGAAGTCCTCATTGTGCAGCTACCTCTATGGCTACCGGGGCGACTATGAGGGCATCATCACTTTCGACGGGAAAAATATCCGTTCACTCGACACCGCCGGATGGACCGCCCTGCGACGCCGCTCACTCAGCCTGCTGTTCCAGGAGCTGCGCCTGTTTCCCGAATTGACCGCACTGGAGAACGTTTTGCTGAAGAACCGCCTGTCCGGATATAAGAGCCGCCAGGAGATTCTCACCCTATTCGAAGCGGCCGGCATCGCCGACAAGGTCAACGAAAAAACCGGTATCCTGTCCTTCGGCCAGCAACAGCGCGTGGCCTTCATCCGCTGCCTGTGCCAACCTTTCGACTTTATCCTGCTGGACGAACCCGTCAGCCACCTGGACGAAAACAACGCACGCATCCTGGCCCGACTGCTGGAAGAAGAAGCCGGACGCCAAGGCGCCGGCATCCTCGTCACCTCCATCGGCAAGGCGCTCCCCCTGTCCTACGACCACACGTATAAACTCTGAACACTATGAACAGACTGGTATGGAAACTTCTGCGCCGGCACATCAGCATCGGCCAACTGACCGGCTTCTTCCTGGCCAACCTTTTCGGCATGGCCATCGTATTGCTGGCCGTACAGGCCTACAGCGACATCCGCCCCGTGCTGACCGGCGGCGACAGTTTCCTGAAGCAAGACTACCTCATTGCCGGCAAGAAAGTGGGCACGCTGGGCAGCCTCATGGGCAAAAACAGTACCTTCACGCCGGAAGAAATCGAAGACCTGCGGCAGCAACCCTTCACCGTCCAAGTGGGCTGCTTCACACCCTCGCTCTTCCATGTCTCCGCCGGCATGGGTATCCAAGGAACCGGCGTGGATCTCAGCACGGAGATGTTCTTCGAGGCCGTGCCGGACGAGTTTATCGACGCCGACCTCAGCCACTGGCATTACGACGAGGCCACTCGCACCATCCCCATCATCATTCCGCGCAATTACCTGAATCTGTATAACTTCGGTTTTGCCGAGAGCCGCGGCCTGCCCAAACTGTCCGAAGGGCTGACCGGCCTGTTGCGCATGGACATCATCCTGCGCGGCAACGGACGCACCGAACGCTACAAGGGCCGCATCGTCGGCTTCTCCAACCGCCTGAACACCATCCTGGTGCCGCAAGCCTTCATGGACGAAGCCAACAGCACCCTGGCTCCCGGACAAAACGCACAGCCCTCGCGCCTCATCATCGAAGTCAAGAACCCCGCAGATGCGACCATCGCCCAATACTTCCAGACCCACCACTACGAAACGGAAGGCAACGGCCTGGACGACGGAAAAGCCGCCTGGTTCCTGCGGCTGCTGACGGGCATCGTCTCTACCGTGGGCGGAGTGATTTGCCTGTTGGCATTCTACCTGTTGTCACTCAGCATCTTCCTACTCTTGCAAAAGAACGCCACCAAGCTGGAGAACCTGCTGCTCGTGGGCTACACTCCGTCGCAAGTGGCCTTCCCCTACCAGGTGCTGGCCGTCGGACTGAATACAGCGAGCCTCCTGGCGGCTTTCGCCTGCATGGTCTGGGCGCGGGACTGCTACCTGGCAACCGCACGCGCGCTCTTTCCCCAACTGGAAAGCGAGACTCCTTGGGCGGGTTTCCTGACGGGCTTCTGCCTGTGGCTGCTTGCCGCCTTGTTGAACATGGCACTGATTCGCAGGAAGGTGCGCGCCATCGGACTGGCAGGTGCAGGGAAATAGTGTTTTGCTGCATATTTATTTGGCGAATATGCAGAGAAGATATATCTTTGCAGTGCCAAAACAAATGAGACAATGAAATAGACCCACTGCACATCCCCCATAGAGAACCGCGCAGGAAATCGCAGATTCCCGCACGGATATCTCTTGGTACATGTGCATTGGTTCAACAGTTCCATCCGACCCCTCCCTCTCTTTTTCTACAGATGCTTCCGGCCTGGCCCGACGGACAGGCAGAACAGTTTGCCGTGCCCCTCCGCAGAAGACACAGGCATGGGATTCACCCGCTGCTCCGGCTAGGAAATGATTCCGGCAGCCATCTTCCACGGACTGCTCATCGACCTGAGCGTCCCGTTCTTCGTATCGTTCTTCTGCAAGCAGTAAGGGAGGGGGAGGAAAGGTAAGGACATAAAAAAAGGGCTCCGCTGAGCCCAACCTTTGTTAACCTTAAAATCTAATACCATGAAAAACACGTTGCAAAGGTACGGACTTTTCCGATACTTGCAAACTTTTCCCCCAAAAACTTCTCGAATTAATCATTTATTAACATCCATTCAGGCCTGTTTCCCATTTAAATGCCCCATATAGGCAGACGGACAGGGAGATATCACCGCCCGTGCTTAGAGATATCTCCGCCCGCGGACAGAGATATCCCCGCCCGCGGACGGCGATATCCCCGGGCAAATGCCGAAAAAAACGGGAGGACAACGCACAATCCTATCCGATTTTACGCTATCTTTGTGACCGTAACAAAGAATGAGAAGAAATATGCCGGACTACGACTTAATAGCCATATTGGGCCCCACCGCCTCGGGAAAAACCACCCTGGCAGTTGCCCTGGCCGACAGGCTGGGCGGAGAAATCCTCAGCGCAGACTCGCGCCAGGTGTACCGCCGCATGGACCTGGGCACCGGAAAGGACCTGCAAGACTACGTCATCAACGGACGGCAAATCCCCTACCACCTCATAGACATTGCCGAGCCGGGCACCAAATACAACGTATTCGAATACCAGCGTGATTTTCTACAGGCCTACGAGGCCGTCAAGTCACGGGGACGGATGCCCATACTCTGCGGCGGAACGGGATTGTATCTCGAAGCCGTGTTGAGCGGCTACCGCCTGCTGCCCGTGCCGGAGAACCCGGCGTTGCGCACCGCCTTGGCCGACAAGTCGCTGGACGAACTGACCGAACTGCTGAAAGGCTATAAAACCCTGCACAACACCACCGACGTGGACACGCCCAAACGCGCCATCCGCGCCATCGAGATAGAGGAATACTACCGGCATGCCCCCGTCGAGGAACGGTCTTTCCCGCAGTTGAGGAGCCTCGTCGTCGGCGTCAGCATCGACCGGGACGAACGCCGCGCCCGCATCAGCCGCCGACTGCGCCAACGCCTGGACGAAGGCATGGTGGACGAGGTGCGCCGCCTGCTGGACGAGGGCATTGCGCCGGACGACCTGACCTACTACGGGCTGGAATACAAGTACCTGACCCTGTATGCCACGGGCCGTATGTCCTACGAAGAGATGGTGCGCCAACTGGAGATTGCCATCCACCAGTTCGCCAAACGGCAGATGACCTGGTTCCGCGGCATGGAACGACGCGGACACTGCATACACTGGACAGACGCCTTGCAACCCACGGGCGAACAGGTGGAAACCATCCTGCGCCTGCTGCAAGCCGACACCGACAAAACCTGAACCACACCCATACAACTCCGACTATGACCAAGGAACAGAAGAAATGGGGCATCATCTACAACCCCAAGGCCGGCACCCGCAAGGTGCAGAAACGCTGGCAAGAAATCAAGAAATACATGGACAGCCTGGACGTGGCCTATGACTACGTGCAGTCCGAAGGCTTCGGCTCGGTGGAACGCCTGGCCGGCATCCTGGCTGACAACGGCTACCGCACCATCATCGTCGTCGGGGGAGACGGAGCCTTGAACGATGCCATCAACGGAATCATGAACTCGCAGGCCGAACAGAAAGAGGACATTGCCCTGGGCATCATCCCCAACGGCATCGGCAACGACTTTGCCGACTATTGGGAAATCAGCAATGAATACCGCGAGGCGGTGGACTGCCTCGTCCGCGGACGCCGCCGGCGGATAGACGTGGGCACGTGCGGCTACTACGACGGACAGAAACACGTGACGCGCTACTTCCTCAACGCCATCAACATCGGCCTGGGAGCAAGGATTGTGAAGATTACCGACCAGTGCAAACGCTTCTGGGGCGTGAAATACCTGTCCTACTTCATGGCTTTCCTCTCGCTCATCTTCGAACGAAAGCTCTACCGCATGCACCTGAAAATCAACGACGAGCACATCCGTGGCCGCATCATGACCGTCTGCATCGGCAGTGCCTCGGGCTACGGACAGGTGCCCAGCGCGGTGCCCTACAACGGCTGGCTGGACGTCTCCGTCATCCATCGCCCGGAACTGCGCCAGCTGTGGGGTGGCCTGTGGATGCTCATCCAGGGACGCATCCTCAACCATAAGCTGGTGAAGCCCTTCCGCACCCGCCAGGTGAAGGTGCTCCGTGCCCGCAACGCAGTGGTGGACCTGGACGGCCGCATCCTGCAAGAGAGGCATTTCCCGCTGAACATCGGGATTCTGCACGAGGCCATCACGCTGATAATTCCGTAAAACTGCCCGCATATTGAGATATTATCATTACTTTTGCAAGAAATAGAAACAGAAAGCAACCCTAAGACCAAGGAGGAAACAAACATGACGACATTAGAGATGGAAGCCCAAAAAGCATTGTGGATACGCGACATTCTAAACATTGACAATTCTGACATGATAACGGAATTGAAAAAAAACTATGACCGCACCAAACTACGCATATTACGAAAAATGAACGAACATACCGCATCATCACCGGAAAGCAAAGAGTATATCATGAAAGGCCTGAAAGAGGCCTTTGGAGAAATAAAAAATATCCAAACGGGCCATAGCAAAGGGCGCCCTTTGGAAGAAGTATTGGCAGAAATTGAAGCAGACAAATGACCCAAATCATAGCCGAACCGCCGTTCATCAAAGAACTGAAACGCCTGGCGAAGAAATACAAGAACATCACCAAAGACATTCAGAAACTCGCAGAGGAACTGCGTCAGAATCCATTCTATGGTTCCGATTTAGGGAAAGGCGTCCGCAAAGTACGAATGGCTGTCACCGATAAGGGAAAAGGCAAAAGCCACGGTGCACGTGTCATCACTTACATTGACACCATCATCAACCTGCAAGAAAACAACGTACATTTGCTTTATATCTACGACAAAGCAGACCAAGAAAACATTTCAGATAAGGAAATCATCGAACTACTCAAATACATCAGTTCAAAACCATCCAGACAATGAAACTATCCGAACAACTCAAGAACAACCCCGCCCGCAACTTCTTCCTGCTGGCGGGTCCGTGCGTCATCGAGGGCGAAGACATGGCCCTCCGCATTGCCGAACATATCGTGCGCGTCACCGAACGCCTCGGCATTCCCTACGTCTTCAAAGGCTCATACCGCAAAGCCAACCGCTCGCGCCTGGACTCCTTCACCGGCATCGGCGACGAAAAGGCACTCCGCATCCTCCGCAAGGTGCATGACACCTTCGGCATCCCCACCGTCACCGACATCCACGCCGCCGACGAGGCACAGATGGCCGCAGAGTACGTGGACATCCTGCAAATCCCCGCCTTCCTCTGCCGGCAGACCGACCTGCTGGTAGCCGCCGCACGCACGGGACGCACCGTCAACATCAAGAAAGGCCAGTTTCTCTCGCCCCAGGCCATGCACTTCGCCGCCGAAAAGGTAGTGGAAGCCGGCGACACGGACGTGATGCTGACCGAGCGCGGAACGACTTTCGGCTACCAGGACCTGGTGGTGGACTACCGCGGCATCCCCGAGATGCAGGCCTACGGCTACCCCGTCATTCTGGATGCCACGCACTCCCTGCAACAGCCCAACCAGGCGGGCGGAGTGACCGGCGGCATGCCCCGGCTCATCGAGACCATCGCCCGTGCCGGCATCGCCGCAGGAGCCGACGGACTCTTCATCGAGACCCACGAGAACCCCGCCGTGGCCAAGAGCGACGGAGCCAACATGCTGCCCCTCGACCAGCTGGAAGGACTGCTGGAGCGGCTGGTGCGCATCCGACGGGCCATCACGGAGCCCTAAAAAAAAATCCGGCACCCGCTGTGATTAATCCACGGGCCGGGCGACAGATTAAGCAAAACATCTATTAAAAACAGATAGAATCATGAAAAGGTTAACACGTACACTTTGGCTCATGGCACTCATCCTGTGCCTCGGCCTGCAACAGGCAGCCGCCCAGATGCAGCTGCCGCCCCTGCCGGTGGACAAAAACGTCCGCATCGGCAAGTTGGACAACGGACTGACGTACTACATCCGTCACAACGAGAAACCCGAAAACCGCGTGGAGTTCTACATCGCACAGAAGGTAGGCTCCATCCTCGAAGAACCGCAGCAGCGCGGCCTGGCCCACTTCCTGGAGCACATGGCCTTCAACGGCACCGAGAACTTCCCCGGCGACGAACGCGGCCTGGGCATCGTGCAGTGGTGCGAGACGAAGGGCATCAAGTTCGGCACCAACCTCAACGCCTACACCTCGGTGGACGAGACGGTATACAATATAAGTAATGTGCCCAGCACCGACCCCGCCGTCGTGGACTCCTGCCTGCTCATCCTGCACGACTGGAGCGATGCCATCCTGCTGGCCGACCAGGAGATTGACAAGGAGCGCGGCGTCATCCGCGAGGAGTGGCGCAGCCGCAACGTCGGCATGCTCCGCCTCTACACCGACGCACAGGCCACGTTCTACCCCGACTCGAAGTACAGCGACTGTATGCCCATCGGCAGCATCGACGTCATCAACAACTTCCCCTACCAGGACATCCGCGACTACTATGCCAAGTGGTATCGCCCCGACCTGCAAGGCATCATCGTGGTGGGTGACATCGACGTGGACCAGATGGAGCAGAAGATAAAGACGCTCTTCGCCGACATCCAGCTGCCGGAGAACCGCGCCGAACGCATCTGGTATCCCGTGCCCGACAACGAAGAGCCCATTGTCTACATCGGCAAGGACAAGGAAATCGACATGCCTTTGGTGGACATCTACTTCAAGCACGATGCCACGCCGGACAGCATCAAGGGCACCGTCATGTACCTGGCCCAAAACTACATGCTGAACGCCATATCCACCATGCTGAACGAACGCTTCAGCGAACTGGCACAGTCGGCCAACCCGCCCTTCAACATGGCCTTCTGCTCGCCGGACGGCGACTTCTTCCTGAGCGGAACGAAGAAAGCCTTCAACGTCACCGCCTACACCAAGGACGACGGCCTCTCCAACGGCCTGAAGGTGCTGCTGCAAGAAGTGGAGCGCGTACGCCGCCACGGCTTCACCGAGAGCGAATACGCCCGTGCCCGTGCCAACATCCTGCAACAGCTGGAGTCGGCCTACAACGAGCGCGAGAAAACCAACAACATGGCCTACGTCAACGAGTGCCTGCAACACTTCCTGCACGCCGAGCCCATCCCCGGCATTGAATATGAATACACCACGCTGAACCAGCTGGCCCCCAACATCCCCGTGCAGGCCATCAACGAAGTGGCCAAGCAGCTCATCACGGACAACAACCAGGCCGTCTTCATCGCCGCACCGGAGAAGGAAGGCGTGGTCATCCCCACCAAGGAGGAAGTCATCGCCGACCTCAAGGCCATGCCTACGCTGCAAGTAGAAGCCTACGTGGACAAGGTGTCCAACGAGCCCCTCATCAAGGAAGCGCCCCAGGGCGGCAAGATTGTCAGCCAGAAGGAAAACGCCCTGTTCGGCGCCACGGAACTGACCCTCAGCAACGGCATCAAGGTCTATGTGAAGAAGACCGACTTCAAGGCCGATGAAATCCGCATGCAGGGCTTCAGCCAGGGCGGCACGACCCTCTTCGATGCGGCCGATAAACTGAACTATTCTGCCATGAATGGTGCAATAGACGCAGGCGGTGCAGGCAACTTCAGCAACGTCGAGTTGACCAAGCTGCTGGCTGGCAAGAAGGTATCCGTAACCGCCAGCGTAGGCTCGACAGCAGCCGGCGTGTATGGCAGCTGCTCTCCTAAAGACTTCGAAACCATGATGCAGCTTACATACCTCTACATCACGCAACCTCGCAAGGACGAAGAAGCCTTCTCCTCTTTCAAGAACCGCTTGAAAGCCCAATTGGAGAGTTCTGAAGCCAACCCGCTGTCAGCTTTCAGCGACACGCTGAACTATGAACTGTACGGCCAAGACCCTCGTTACCTCAACATGAAGGCTTCTATGGTGGACGAACTCAACTACGACCGCATGTTGGAACTGTACAAACAAGCGTTCGCCAATGCAGCCGACTTCACCTATATCTTCGTGGGCAATGCTGAACTGGATTCCATCAAGCCCTACATCGAACAGTATCTTGGCGCCTTGCCTTCCAAGAATGTCAAGGAAAGCACCCTCAACAAGGATGGCCTGCGCAAGATAGCCGAACAAGGCATCAAAGATAACATCTTCGCCAAGGAGCAGCAGACTCCGATGGCTACCGTCGGCATCATCATCAATGGTAATTGCCCGTACAACCAGAAGAACGAAGTGCTGTCCAGCGTATTCAATCAGGCACTCACGATGATATACACCGAAGAAATACGTGAGAAAGAAGGCGGAACGTACGGCGTAAGCACCTATTGCTCGCTTGACGCACACCAAAACAAAGCCGCCTTGCAGATTGTCTATCAGACTGACCCCGAAAAATTCGAGCATCTGAACAGCGTCATCATCGCTCAACTGGAAAAGGTGGCTGCCAACGGCCCCACGGAAGAGCAGATGCAGAAGATCAAGGAGTACATGCTGAAGAAATACGCCGACAACCAGAAAGAGAACTCCTACTGGATGAACCAGATGGAAAACTACCTGGTACTCGGCGTGGACATGACGAAGGACTACGAAGCCCTCATCAACGGCCTCACCGCCCAGGATGTGGCCCAGTTCGCTGCCGACCTGCTGAAGCAAGGCAACAAGCTGACGGTGGTAATGACCGTCCCCGAGACGAAGTAAGCAACCCGATGCAGTGATGAGTGATGAGTGTTTAGTGATTAGTACTGACCTGACACTAAGCACTCATCATTTGTATAAACGCTCATCACTAAACACTAAACATTGACCACTAATCATGAACCTATTCTTAGAACTCCGCCGCCACGGCCGCCTGGCCGACAAGCGCCACCCGATGTACGAGAAGAGCCGCTTCGCCCGGTTCTGGATGTACTTCGTGGCCGTGTTCTGGGCGGGCTACCTCATCTTCATCGGCACCATGCTGGCCTTCGGCTTCGAAGATGCCGCGGTGGAGCCGTACCATCTCCTCAACTCGGGCCTGGTCTTCATCCTCGCGCTGGACTTCCTGATGCGATTTCCCTTCCAGAAGACGCCCACGCAGGAGGTGAAGCCCTACCTGCTGCTGCCCGTGCGACGCAACCGGCTGATTGACTTCCTCCTCATCCGTTCGGGCCTGAGCGGGTTCAACTTCATCTGGATGTTCCTGTTCGTGCCCTTCGCCTTCATCACGGTGATGAAGTTCTACGGGTTGTGGGGCGTGCTGACCTACTGCGTGGGAATCTGGCTGCTGATGGTGCTGAACAACTACTGGTTCCTGCTGTGCCGCACGCTGCTTGGCGAACGCATCTGGTGGATACTTTTGCCCGTGGCCGTCTATGGCGGGCTGGCCCTGGAGATGTTCCTGCCGGACGATAGCCCGGTGTTCGACTGGTCCCTGGAGTTGGGCGAGGGCTTCATCACGGGCAACGTGTGGGCGTTTCTGGCCGTGCTGGCCGGCATCGGCCTGATGTGGTGGGTCAACAGCCGCGTCATCCGCCGCCTCATCTACGACGAACTGAACAAGACGGAGGACTCGACCGTGCGCGTAAAGAAGCTCAGCGAATACAAGTTCCTCGACCGCTACGGCCTGGTGGGCGAATACATGCGCCTGGAGCTGAAACTGATGCTGCGCAACAAAATTTGCCGCAAGTCGCTCATCACCATCGTCTGCGCCGTGGCCGTCATCAGCGCGGTCATCGGCTTCACGGACATCTACAACGGCGCCATGAGCGAGTTTTGGGTGCTGTACAACTATGTCATCGTCACCCTGCTGTCCTTCTCGACGCTGATGGGCTACGAGGGCAACTACATGGACGGGCTGATGACCCGCCGCGAATCCATCTTCGCCCTGCTGAGGGCCAAGTACGTGCTCTACACCGCGGCCCTCATCGTGCCCTTCCTGCTGATGCTGCCGGGCGTGGTGACGGGCAAGCAGACGCTGCTGCAAAGCGTGTCGTGGCTGCTGTTCACGGCCGGGCCCGTCAGCTTCTGCTTCTTCCAGGTGGCAGTGTATAACAACCGCACCGTCGACCTCAACGCCAAGATGACCGCCCGCAGCAACCAGGGCACAGGCCTGCAGCAGCTCATGGCCTTTGCCGCCTTCTTCCTGCCCGCCGTCGTCTACGCGCCGCTCCTGCTGGCGTTCGGCGAAACGGTGGCCCGCTGGACGCTCATCGCCCTGGGCCTCGGCTTCATCCTGACCTCGCGCCTGTGGATACGCAACGTCTACCGGCGGCTGATGCAGCGGCGCTACCAGAACATGGAGGGCTTCCGCGACAGCCGCCAACGCTGACCAGGGGAAGACACCCTGCGGCTTTCACAGCGTTTCAGTGCGGATGAAACGCGACCTATATGCTTACTACTAAAACAGACTGTTTATGATAGAAATAACCGACTTGCAAAAGACCTACGGCTCGAAACGGGCCGTCGACATCGAACACTACACCATCGCCGACGGCGACATGCTGGGCCTGGTGGGCAACAACGGCGCGGGCAAGACCACCCTGTTCCGCCTCATCCTGGACCTGGTGAAGGCCGACCAAGGCACGGTGGCCATCGCCGGGACGGACGTCACCCACACCGAGGACTGGAAGGACATCACCGGCGCGTACATCGACGACGGCTTCCTCATCGACTACCTCACGCCCGAAGAATACTTCTACTTCATCGGCCGCATGTACGGGCTGAAGAAGGATGACGTGGACGAACGCCTCCGCCCCTTCGACCGCTTCATGAACGGCGAGGTCCTGGGACAGAAGAAGTTCATCCGCAATTACTCCATGGGCAACAAGCAGAAGATAGGCATCATCAGCGCCATGCTGCACCACCCCCGGCTGCTCATCCTGGACGAACCCTTCAACTTCCTCGACCCCTCCAGCCAGGCCATCATCAAGCACCTGCTGCGGGCCTATCACGAGGAACACGGCGCCACCATCCTCATCTCCAGCCACAACCTGAACCACACCGTCGACATCTGCCCCCGCATCGCCCTGCTGGAGCACGGCGTCATCCTGCGCGACATCGACAACCGCAACGGACAGGCGGAGAAGGAACTGGAGGACTACTTCAACCTGAGGGCCGAGGGCGAACCGCAACCTGCGCCACAAGCCCCCGCCCCGGAAGAGACACCGGAGGATGCCCAATGAAACGCCTCCTCCCCCTGCTCGTCCTCGTCCTCTGCCTGACGGGCTGCCGCACCGCCACGCCCCCGCTGGACTATCGCGCCCTCGTCCGCGCTGCCGACCACCTGGGCGTGAACATCGGCCCGAAGGACCACCACGCCCTCTACCTGGAAGCCGCGCAGTGGATAGGCACGCCCTACCGCAGCGGCGGACAGAGCCGCAAGGGCACGGACTGTTCGGGCTTCGTGCGCCAGGTCTATAAGAAGGTCTATGGCATCGACCTGCCCCGCAGCACCACCGAACAGGTGGAAGAAGGCAAGCGCGTGCGACGCCGCAAGTTGCGCGAAGGCGACCTGGTGTTCTTCCACGGCAGCAAACGACGACGTGCCAACCACGTAGGCATCTACCTGAAGGAAGGCAAGTTTGTCCACGCCAGCACCAGCCGGGGCGTCATGGTCAGCCGACTGGACGAGGACTACTGGGACGAGCACTGGCTGCGGGGAAGACGAATCAATTGACAATTAACAATGAGGCGTTGCTATCAAGACGTATTAACCATTAACCATTTATCATTAACCATTATGAAACGATTCATCACCCTCCTCCTGGTCGTCGCAGCCACGCTGGGCGCCCAGGCACAATTACTCTGGAAAGTATCGGGCAACGGGCTCGACAAACCTTCGTACCTCTTCGGCACGTACCACCTCGCCTCCTTGAGCATCAAGGACAGCATCGCCGCCCTGCCACAGGTGCAGCAGGACGTGCAGCAGGTGTACGGCGAACTGGTCATGGCCGACATGATGAAGCCCGAAACGCTGATGCAGATGCAGCAACAGATGATGCTGCCCGCGGACACCACGCTGAAGAGCCTCTTCTCTCCGGAGGAATTCAAGGTGGTGAGCCAGGCCGTGACGGAATACCTCAAGGTGGACATCGCCCTGCTGGACCGCATGAAGCCCGCCGCCATCTTCCAGCAACTGACCGTGTTGTTCTACCTGAAGCACACGCCGGGCTACAATCCGCAAGAACAGCTGGACGCCTCCTTCCAGCAAGATGCCACGAAGGCAGGCAAGAAGGTAGGCGGGCTGGAGACGGTACAGTCGCAGATGGACATCCTCTTCAACAAGCCCCTCCGCCGCCAGGCCGAAGACCTCTACTGCTTCGTCAGCAACCCGGCCAAGGCCGAACGCCAGGCCAAGGAACTCATCGCCGCCTATGCCGCGCAGGACCTGGACAAGATGCTGCAACTGATGGAGGAAAAGGAAGGCACCTCGTGCGACCCCACGCCCGAAGAGATGGCCCAACTGCTGTATGACCGCAACCACGCTTGGGCGAAACAGATGCCCGCCCTGATGCAGACGGCTCCCACCCTCTTTGTCGTAGGTGCCGGACACCTGCCGGGCGAACAAGGCATGCTCAGCCTGCTGAAAGAGAAAGGATATACAGTAGAACCGCTTAAATAGCGGTTAGCGTTTAGTGTTTAGTGATTATAGTATGCAGACAGAACGCTAATCACTAAACACTCATCACTAATCACTAAACACTAATCACTCCCACATGCCCTATACCGCCTACTTATTTGACTTCGACTACACCCTGGCCGACTCGTCGCGCGGCATTACCCTTTGCTTCCGCCACGTGCTGGAGCGCAACGGCTATGCCGGCGTGACCGACGAGGCCATCCGACGCACCATCGGCAAGACGCTGGAAGAGTCGTTCTCCATCCTGACGGGTGTCACCGACCCCGACCGCCTGGCGGCTTTCAAAGCCGAATACCGCCGGGAAGCTGACGTGTACATGACGCCCAACACCCGCCTCTTCCCCGAAACGCTCCGCGTGCTCCGGACGCTGAAGGAACGGGGCGCAAAGATAGGCATCATCTCCACCAAATACCGCTTCCGCATCCATGACACCATGGACCAGCATCTGCCTGCGGATTTCCTGGACATCGTGGTGGGCGGCGAAGACGTCTCCCGCGCCAAGCCAGACCCCGAAGGACTGCTCTACGCCATCCGCCAACTGGGCGTGAAGAAGAAGCGCGTGCTCTACATCGGCGACAGCACCGTGGATGCCGAGACAGCCCAAGCCGCCGGCGTGGACTTTGCAGGCGTCACCCATGGCGTCACCACCGCCGATGAGCTTGCCGCCTACCCCCACCGCCGCATCATGGACTCGCTCACCGAACTGCTGGCCCCGCGCCGCATCGCCGTCCGCCAAATCATCCTCCTGTTCTTCCTGCTGTGGTTCGGTTGGGCAGAAAGCATTCCGCCGGACGATGACCCCACCTTCTTCTTCTTCACCCTCTTCCTCGTCTACCTGCTCAAAGTAGGCAGCACGCGCCGCCTGCTTCCCCGGGAAGTCAAGGCTTGGCTGTGCGAGAAGTGCCACCCGCTCATCGTCCGTGCCCGTGCCTTCCACATCCGCCAAATACGCGGCAAGGCGCCCGCCCCGCTCAGCACCGAGAAATGTACGTGCCGCAACTGCGGGCACACGTTCACCGGCAATTTCTGCCCCCGCTGCGGACAGACACGCGGCGTGTACCGCTTCCGGCTGAGACACGCGCCGGGCAACATCCTGCGCAGCCTCTTCCGCGTGGACGGCAAGTTCGGCCACACGCTCATCGCCCTGCTCTACCGCCCCGGCCACCTGATGCGCGGCTTCATGCAGGGACGGCGCGCCGCCTACTCCATGCCGCTGCAGACACTGTTCCTGCTCGTGGCCTTCTACCTGCTGGCCGTGCAGTTGGTCATCCCTCAGATAAAGGAAGAAAAAGCCGAAAAAATCGATACGGAAAAAGCCGAAAGAATCCGAAAATCACTGGCCGAACTACAGGAAGGACGAAATGAAGAAACCGACTCACTCGCCATGGCTATCTGGGATGCCAGCATTGCCCTGCAAAAGAGTAACCTGGCAGAGGTCTTGCCCGCCGACAGCCTGAAAAGCAACGAGAGACTGGAAGAAGAAGAGGAGAATGTCACCATCTTAGGCATCGGCCTGAACAGCAGCCAATTCGGAGAAAAACTGGACACATACATCCGGGACATCCCTTTCCTGGGCCGCGTGTGGGAGCTGCTGAAACGCTGGGGACACGGCAACCGCACCCTGCACGTCATCGCCATCCTGCCCCTCTTCGCCGTGGGCACCTACTGGTCGTTCCAAAACCGATGGCAGCTGCGCAAGCATCCCCGACGAGTGCGCTTCAACCTGATGGAGCACTTCTTCATCCAGGCCTACATTGCCGGACAAATCATGCTGCTCAGCATCCTCGTGCTGCCCTTCGGCCTGGCCGATTATGAGGCAGACATCTTCGCCCTGCCGTGGAGCATCATTTTCCTGCTCTTCTGGTGGGACCTGCGCCAGCTCTACCTCTGCTCGTGGTGGGCAAGCTTCTGCCGCACGGTGTGGATGTTCGTCTACGGCTTCCTGCTGTTCATCGGCATCGCGATGTTCGTGCTCCTCCTCATCACCATAGCCCAAAGCCTGATGTAAACAGACAGGCTGCTCGTCCGGACAGTGATATCCCCGCCCGTGCCCGAAGATATCCCCGCCCGCATCCGGAGATATCTCTGCCCGCATTCGGAGATATCCCCGTCCGGACGTGCCCTCCTGCCTGCATCAGCATACTGATTATCAGCCCTAAAATTTGCTTATTTGCCGGATGATGCCTATCTTTGCCTCGCAAAACATATCAACCCTATGAAAGAAACCATGCAAACAGAGGAAAGAAAGACACCGCTGACCAAGGAGGAGATCTGGCGGCGGATGAAGGAGCATAAACGGAAGAAAGAAGAACTGTTGGCGCAAATCCAGCAAGAGATGCGTGCCCGCATCAAAGAACGCACGGGTGAAGACGTAACTTCTTTTGAAGTATGGTAACGCTGAATATAGAGCACATAAACGCTGCCAGCCCATACAAGCTGACGCCGAACCGACGTCCCTTGTTTTATGACTTCATCACGGATTACGGGATAGATTATAATGCAGGATTCACGCCCAGCAACCTTCTGCCGGACATCGAAGCCTATGAGTTCGTACTTACCAATCCGAGTAACCGCAAGTCCCCCCGCGACCCCAAACTGCGCCAGAGCATCCTTACCCTGGTCTACGAGTTTTTCCGCACACGGGAAGCAGTCATGCTCTACCTCTGCGAGACAGGCGACAACCGGCAGAAGCACCGCAGCCGCCTGTTTGAATCGTGGTTTCGCGCATCGGGTCACCAGACAACCTTTGCATTTCTGTCCGCCCAAATCCCCGATGAAGAGGGCATCTCCAACTTTGTCGCACTCATCGTCCGTCCCGACCACCCACGGTTCGCCTTCATCGCCCAACAATTCAGCGACACAATCGAACTGTTCCGGGACAACAAGCCGGAAAACATCGGCTAAAACAAAAAAAGCCCTCCCTTCTTTTGCCCAATCCAAATAGAATCAGTACCTTTGCAGCCGATTATTCCGCAACGGGTCCGATTAAGCGCTCCTAAGTGATTAGGGACCACCCGCCGGAGCTAACTTTTTAGCATTATTATACAACAATGTACGTAATCGTAGAAATTCAAGGCCAGCAGTTCAAGGCTGAGGCCGGCAAGAAACTGTTCGTTCACCACATTCAGAACGTCGAGAACGGTGCGACAGTAGAGTTTGACAAGGTCCTGTTGGTGGACAAAGACGGTGACATCACCGTGGGAGTTCCCACCGTAGAAGGCGCCAAGGTGGTTTGCGAAGTGCTTTCCCCGCTGGTAAAGGGTGACAAGGTGCTCGTGTTCCACAAGAAGAGAAGAAAAGGCTATCGCAAGCTGAAAGGCCATCGCGAACAGTTCACAGAGTTGACAATCAAAGAAGTCGTAGCTTAATCACATTAAAAACAGTAAGAAAACATGGCACATAAAAAAGGTGTCGGCAGTTCTAAGAACGGCCGCGAATCAGCAAGCAAGAGATTAGGCGTTAAGAAATTCGGCGGTGAGTTCTGCAAGGCAGGCAACATCATCGTCCGTCAGAGAGGTACGGAATTCCACCCGGGCAAGAATATCGGCATGGGCAGCGACCACACTCTCTACGCCTTGGTAGACGGTACGGTCCAGTTCAAAGTGGGCCGTGAGGACAAGCGTTATGTATCTGTCATTCCGGCAGAAGCCAGTGCAGAGGCATAACCAACTGTAAACCCCATTATAGCAAAAGAGGGAACTTTCCGCAACAGCGGGGTTCCCTCTTTTACTTTTTCCACCGGTCGCGACCGGGCTCCTACTCCTTCACTTCCTCGTAGCTGACATACTCGCCCTCGTCCTTGCCGAAAATCTTCTTGCGGTTGATGTGCAACTCACCCTCTTCCACAGCCACGGTACCGTCATCAGTGGAATTGCTACGGGCGTTGGAGGCAGTGCCCCGATTGCGGGTCGTATTATAATAATAGGTAGAGGATTGCTTCTTACTCTTGCCTAAACCCATCAACCGCCGTACGAAGGTCAACACGATAACAAAGCCCACCAACAAGACGGCCAATATAAGAAGCAAAAGAAAGCCTAAAAAATGAAACATATGATTCCGTTTAAATTGAAACAATAAGGGTTGCTGTGTATAGGATTACAACAACCGTGCCAAGATTTTGGTTCACGATTTCTTGCCTGCACAGACCGAAAGCACAATGTACCACACGATGCACACAGACAACCCTTGCACCTGCCAAACTGCAAGAAAGACCACACACAGCAGCAGGAAGAGAAAGCGCAACTTGTTATGCGCCCACGACAAATCCTTGAACTTCAGCGAGAACATCGGAATCTCCGCCACCAGCAGCCAAGAAGAAAGGCACACCAGCACCAGCAGCACCAGCGGATGCACAGCCCCCCCTGTCAGGAATGCATGAAACCCTGCCGCCAGCGAAGCCCAGAACAACGCATTGGCCGGCACAGGCAAGCCGACGAACGACGTCGTTTGCCGCGTGTCATTGTTGAACTTAGCCAGACGAAGACCCGAGAAGACAGCTATCAGAAAGGCCAGATAAGGAAAATAAGCAGATACACCCGCCATCCAATCCGGATAGGGCATCTCGCGGAAAAGCGAAAACACCACCACAGCAGGTGCCAGACCGAAACAGATATCGTCGGCCAACGAATCGAGGTCCTTGCCGATGACTGAATGCACACCCAACGCACGGGCCGCCAGGCCGTCGAAGAAGTCGAACACCGCACCGATGACAATAAACAGCAACGCCAGCTCATACTTGAACTGGAAAGCCATGACAGCAGCCACACAGCCAGAAAAGAGGTTCAGGCAGGTCAGCGTGTTGGGGATATAACGGGTAATGCAATTGGGCATGGTGCAAAAGGATTATTTGAGTTTGGCTATGACTGTCTGGTCGCCCGTAGTGACCTGGCCCAGCTTGACCAGCACCTCGGTGCCTAACGGCAAGAAAACATCCACGCGCGAGCCGAACTTGATGAAGCCCATATGCTCGTCGATGTAGCATTCATCTCCCTCCTCGGCGTAGGTGACAATGCGGCGCGCCACGGCACCGGCAATCTGACGGGCCATCACCTCCACGCCCTCGGGCGTCTCGATGACCACCGTCGAACGCTCATTGTCCGTGCTGGCTTTAGGAAGCCACGCCTTCATGAACTTACCGTTCTGATGCATCACCTTCTTCACCGTGCCATCCACGGGGTACCAATTGGCATGCACGTTGGTCAGGCTCATAAAGATGGATATCATGATGCGGCGGTCGTGGAAATACTCGTTCTCCTCCACCTCTTCCACCACGACGACCTTGCCGTCGGCGGGAGCCACCACCACCTTCGTCGTGTCGTGTCCAAACAGACGGATGGGGCAACGGAAGAAGTTGACCATGATGCCATAGACCACCAGGCTCACCACAGCCACGACATAGAAAGGGACCTTGGACTCCAGCCCCCAATAAAGGACAGCATTGATGAAAAACAGCAGCAGAAAACTGCCCATCAGCGTATGCGTACCTTCACGGTGTATGCGTATCTTCTTCAATCTCTTCAAACGACCCATTCTTCTTGTATGTTATGTAAGTGGTTATGCTATATAATAAAGTAAATCTGCCTGCAAAAATAGGATTAATTTAACGAGCAAACAAAAAAAACGGACGGAAATACGCCTGTTGATAACTTTTGGCGGAATATTTTGCCCAATCCCGCATTTGGTTGTATCTTTATGCACTCATTTCGACAAGGTACATTCAAAAGATATGCAAGATTTCGTCCATTTACACGTACACACCCAATACTCCCTGCTGGACGGCCAGGCCAGCGTCAGCCGCCTGGTGGACAAAGCCATGAAGGACGGCATGAAAGGCATTGCCGTGACCGACCATGGCAACATGTTCGGCATCAAAGAATTCTACAACTACGTCAACAAGAAGAACAGCGGCCCCCGAGGGGAAATCAAAGACCTGAAGAAGCGCATCGCCGAGCTGGAGAATGTTTCGCCGAGAGACGCTGAAGCCGAGGCGGAGTTGGCCGCTTGTCGAAACAAAGTCGTCGAGGCGGAGGGAAAACTCTTCAAGCCCATCATCGGATGCGAGATGTATGTGGCCCGCCGCACCATGGACAAACGGGAAGGAAAACCCGACCAAAGCGGCTGGCACCTCATCGTCCTGGCCAAAAACGAGAAGGGCTACCACAACCTCATCAAACTGGTGTCCCGTGCCTGGACGAAAGGTTACTATATGCGCCCCCGCACCGACCGCAACGAACTGGAGAAATACCACGAAGGGCTCATCGTCTGCTCGGCATGCCTGGGCGGCGAAATCCCGAAAAAAATCATTGCCGAACACTACGACGAAGCCGAGGAAGCCATCCAATGGTACAAAAACCTCTTCGGCGACGACTACTACCTGGAGCTTCAGCGACACAAAGCCACCGTGCCCCGCGCCAACCACGAAGCCTACCCCCTGCAGCAAAAGGTGAACGCCAAGCTGGTGGAATATGCCAGGAAATACAACATCAAGCTCATCTGCACCAACGACGTGCACTTCGTGGACGAAGAAAACGCCGAAGCGCACGACCGCCTCATCTGCCTCAGCACCGGCAAGGACCTGGACGACCCCACCCGCATGCTCTACACCAAGCAGGAGTGGATGAAGACCAAGGCTGAGATGAACCAACTGTTCGAGGACATCCCCGAAGCATTGAGCAACACGCTGGAGATACTCGACAAGGTGGAATACTACTCCATCGACCACGCCCCCATCATGCCCACCTTCGCCATCCCCGAAGATTTCGGCACGGAAGAGGAATACCGCAGGAAATACACCGAGAAAGACCTCTTCGACGAATTCACCCGGGACGAGAACGGCCACGTAGTGCTGGACGAAGCCGCCGCCAACGCCAAAATCAAGCGCCTGGGCGGATACGAGAAACTGTACCGCATCAAACTGGAAGCCGACTACCTGGCCAAACTGACCTTCGACGGCGCCAAGAAACTATATGGAGACCCGCTCTCCGACGAAGTGAAAGAACGGCTGGTGTTCGAGCTCTATATCATGAAGACCATGGGTTTCCCGGGCTACTTCCTCATCGTGCAGGACTTCATCAACGCCGCCCGCACCCAACTGGGCGTATCCGTAGGGCCGGGACGTGGCTCGGCGGCAGGCTCGGCGGTAGCCTACTGCCTGGGAATCACCAAGATAGACCCCATTCAATACGACCTGCTGTTCGAGCGCTTCCTGAACCCCGACCGCATCTCATTGCCCGATATCGACGTGGACTTCGACGATGACGGGCGCGGCGACGTGTTGCGCTGGGTAACGGAGAAATACGGCCAGGAAAAAGTGGCACACATCATCACCTACGGCACCATGGCCACGAAGATGGCCATCAAGGACGTGGCGCGTGTGGAGAAGCTCCCCCTGTCCGAATCCGACCGCCTGTGCAAACTGGTGCCCGACAAGATACCCGACAAAAAACTGAACCTGCCCAACGCCATCGCCTACGTACCCGAACTGCAAGCAGCCGAGGCTTCGCCCGACCCCAAGATGCGCAACACCATCAAGTACGCCAAAATGCTGGAGGGCAACGTGCGCGGCACGGGCGTACATGCCTGCGGCACCATCATCTGCCGCGACGACATCACCGACTGGGTGCCCGTCAGCACGGCGGACGACAAAGAGACGGGCGAGAAGATGCTCGTCACCCAATATGAAGGCTCGGTCATCGAAGACACCGGCCTCATCAAGATGGACTTCCTGGGACTGAAGACACTCTCCATCATCAAGGAAGCCGTGGCCAACGTGAAACTGCACCGCGGCATCGAACTGGACATCGACACCATCCCCATCGACGACCCCGCCACCTACAAACTCTACTGCGACGGACGCACCGTGGGCACCTTCCAGTTTGAATCGGCCGGCATGCAGAAATACCTGCGCGAACTGCAACCCAGCACGTTCGAAGACCTCATCGCCATGAACGCCCTCTACCGTCCGGGCCCCATGGACTACATCCCCGACTTCATCGACCGCAAGTGGGGCCGTAAACCCATCGAGTACGACATCCCCATCATGGAGAAGTACCTGAAGGACACCTACGGCATCACCGTCTATCAGGAGCAGGTCATGCTGTTGTCCCGATTGCTGGCCAACTTCACCCGAGGTGAATCCGACGCCCTGCGCAAAGCCATGGGTAAGAAGCTGCGCGACAAACTGGACCACATGAAGCCCAAGTTCATCGAAGGGGGCAAGAAGAACGGCCATGACCCGAAGGTGCTGGAGAAAATCTGGGCCGACTGGGAGAAATTCGCCTCCTACGCCTTCAACAAGTCACACGCCACGTGCTACTCCTGGGTAGCCTATCAGACAGCCTACCTCAAAGCCAACTATCCCGCCGAATACATGGCCGCCGTGATGAGCCGAAGCTTGTCCAACATCACCGACATCACCAAGCTGATGGACGAGTGCAAGGTCATGGGAATCAAAGTGCTGGGGCCGGACGTGAACGAGAGTAACCTGAAGTTCACGGTCAACGCCGAAGGCAACATCCGCTTCGGCCTGGGCGCCGTGAAGGGTGTGGGCGAGAGCGCCGTGCAGAGCATCGTGGAAAACCGCGAGAAGGACGGGCCTTATAAGGGCATCTTTGACTTCGTGCAACGCGTCAACCTGAACGCCTGTAACAAGAAAAACATCGAATGCCTGGCACTAGCCGGAGGCTTGGACAGCTTCCCCGAACTGCAACGCGAGCAGTACTTCGTCCCGAACGCCAAGGGCGAAACCTTCCTGGACACGCTCGTGCGCTACGGCAACCGTTACCAGACGGACAAGTCCATGGCCGTCAACTCCTTGTTCGGAGGCGAAAACGTCATTGAGGTGGCCACGCCTGAGATTCCGCAGGCTGAACGCTGGAGCGACCTGGACCGCCTGAACAAGGAGCGCGAACTGGTGGGCATCTACCTGTCCGCACATCCACTGGACGAATATGCCGTCATCCTGGAGAACGTCTGCAACACGCACATGGCCGAACTGGAAAACCGGGAAGCCCTCGTGGGACGCGAAATCACCATGGGCGGCATCGTCACCGCCGTCCGCCGCGGCATCAGCAAAAACGGCAAGCCCTACGGCATCGCCAAGATAGAAGACTATTCCGGCTCGGCCGAACTGCCTTTCTTCGGCAATGACTGGGTGACCTGGCAGAACTACCTGGGCGAACGCATGTTCCTCTACCTCAAGGCACGCTGCCTGCCCAACCAGTGGAACAAGGAGAAACTGGACCTGCGCGTGACCTCCATCGAACTGCTGCCCGACGTGAAGGAGAAGCTGATTGAAAAAATCACCATCCTCATCCCCCTCAGCCTGCTGAACAAAGCCCTGATAGCCGAATTGGCCGACCTGACCAAGACACATCCGGGCAATGCCCGACTGTGTTTCAAGGTAACGGACAAGGACACACGCATGGCCGTAGACCTGGTGTCGCGCCCGGTGAAGCTGAACGTGGGCCGCGAACTGATTTCGTACTTAAAAGGACATCCCGAACTGGATTTCCGCATAAATTGACTATCTTTGCAACGTCATTCAGACAATTCATTCTTAACACTTAAATACTTAAAGCAATGGCACTGAACATTAACGAAAAGAACTACAAAGAACTGTTGGCAGGCGACAAGCCCGTAGTGATTGACTTTTGGGCAACGTGGTGCGGACCTTGCCGCATGGTAAGCCCCATCATCGACGAACTGGCCACGGAGTACGAGGGCCGCGCCGTCATCGGCAAGTGCGATGTGGAAGAGAGCAACGACCTGGCCATGGAATACGGCATCCGCAACATCCCCGCCGTACTGTTCTTCAAGAACGGAGAGCTGGTGGACAAGCAGATAGGCTCGGCACCCAAGGCTACTTATGTCGCCAAACTCAACGCCCTGCTCTGATTCCGGTTCCCGCACACCGGATTTCCCTTAACCCCTAAAACGACCACATCATGAGACAAGAAGACGACTTCCTGCAGGACGACCTCGATGACGAGAAGACCATCGAGTTCATCAAAAACTACCTGCCGCAGGACTTGAAGAACAAGTTCACAGACGACGAATACTATTACTTCCTCGACCTCATCGACGAATACTACGCCCAAAGCGGCATTCTCGAAGCACAACCCGATGCGGACGGCTGCATCGAAATCGACCTGGAGAAAATCGTCGACTACATAGTCAAGGAAGCCAAGAAAGACGAAATGGGCGACTACGACCCCGAAGAAATCCTATTCATCGTGCAGGGCGAAATGGAATATGCCGACACGCTGGACGAGGAGCAATGAGGCTTATGCCCACCTTGAGACACAACATTTACAGGCGCGGGTCCTGCGGGATTCGCGCCTTATTTATGTCCATCTGTACAGAGGCGTTTGCAGGCGCGGACGGAGAATACATCGGACACAGGAAAGAGAATGTCCCGGGACAAATGCTTCAAACACACGAAAATCCTCCCGCAAAAAAAGCCGGCGGAATTTACACCGCCACTATTTGTTTTTTGCGTATCTTTGCCGCGCGAATAGCACCCAACAGAACAATCTAACATTAAATATAGAAAGCCATAAAACAATGCTTACCATCAGACAAATCACCGAGAACACCGACGCCGTGGTGCGCGGGCTCGAAAAGAAGCACTTCAAGAACGCCCAGGAGACCATCGACCAGGTCCTGGCATTGAACAACAAGCGCAAAAGCACGCAAACCGTGCTGGACAATAACCTGGCCGAAGTGAACGCTACCTCCAAGGCCATCGGACAGCTGATGAAAGAAGGACGCCGCGACGAAGCCGAAGCCGCCAAGGCAAAAGTAGCCGCCCTGAAAGAAACGAACAAGACCCTGCAGGCAGACATGGACCAGGCGGCCCGCGACCTGCAACAACTGCTCTACACCATCCCCAACGTGCCCTACGACGAAGTGCCCGAAGGCAACGGCGCCGAGGACAACCTTGTGGTGAAGATGGGCGGCATGGAAACGCCCCTGCCCAAAGACGCCCTGCCCCACTGGGAACTGGCCAAGAAGTATGACATCATCGACTTCGACCTGGGTGTGAAGATTACCGGAGCCGGATTTCCCGTCTACAAAGGCAAAGGCGCCCGCCTGCAACGCGCCCTCATCAACTTCTTCCTGGACGA
>DHKFC23501__coassemble_1081_pt1 | contig 44400 bp, 39 predicted proteins | sample DHKFC23501__metabat2_low_PE_030 | metagenome-assembled genome bin DHKFC23501
GTTAAGGAGTTAAGAAGTTAAGTAGTTAAGCCAATACCTCTGTGTATACGGTTCTTTGACTTACTATCGGCTTAACTCCTAACGGAGCGAAGCGGAGTGATAACTCCTTAACTTCTTAACTCCTAAATATCAACATCTACTTAAACTTAAAAACCAAATAACTCCCCTACTTTCCTCCTTTTTTCCTGAAATACGCCCACGACTCGCGGAAGGTCTGCACGCGGCACAGCACCATCAACCCGACATAGAGCGCGGCAGCCAGCGCAACCTTGGCTATGAACGCCACGTAGACATTCTCCGTCACGTGCGACACGACGAAACCCGTCAGCCCCATGGTCCCCGCAGCTATCAGCAGGAAGGGCACCGTGTCACGCAGCGCGCTCCATAGCGAAAGACGGATCTCGCGCCACGCCAGATAGTGCCAGACAAAGGTCCAGGCAACGGTGACCGCCACATAGCACATCACCATCCGCTCCATTCCAAGCCGGTAGCAGGACAACGCGACGGCCACCTGCACCACGCCCTGAGCAATGACGTTCCACATATACGCGTCGCTCCGCCCGCGACTGACAATCAGGTTGGAATACAGATTCTGCAAGGGGATGAACGCGCTGCCTATGCACAGCATCTGAAGCAGGCCCGCGCTCCGCGCCCACTTGTCCGTAATGGCAATCGTTATCAGCTCCGGCGCCACCAGCGACAAGCCCAGCAGACAAGGAAAGCTGACGAACGCCACGAAACGCAGCATCTTCCGGAAGACCCGTACCTGGCGTTCACGGTCGTCATCCACCTGGCGCAACACGGGCTGGGCCACCCCCTGCACCATCCCTTGGATGACAGAGTAGCCCATGTAGTTCCATTTATTGCTTTGGTTGAAGAATCCCACTTCGCGCTCCGTATAACAGCGTCCCAACACGACGCTCAGCAGGTTGTAGTTGATGTGCTGGCAAATGTTCGTCACCAGCAGGCGCGAGCTGAAGGCTATCATCCCCCGCAAAGGACGGAAATCCACGCGACACGTCGGCCGCCAACCGGAGTAGTACCAGCGCAAGGCCGTCACGCAACAGACGTAGACAATGCTCTGCGTCGCGATGCCCCAATAGGCCATCCCCTGCCAGGCCATCCAGACGCCCACCAGCCCGGAAACTGTCAGCGCAACGAGCATCACCACAGCGTTTTCCTTCACCCTCAGGTTGCGGAAGATGACGGCATAATGGGCCACGCCCGTACTCGATATGAGGAAACCCAGAAAGCTATACCGCGCCAGCGGAGTCAGCTCCGGCGTATGGTAGAAACCGGCAATCAACGGGGCGCAGAAGAAGAGGATGACATACAGCGTCGCACCCGTCAGCGTGCTGAACCAGAATACGGCATTGTAATCGCGGTGTCCGGCATCCTTCTTGTTGGCCAGGGCGGCGGTGAATCCGCTCTCCTGCAACGTGGAGGCAATGAGGCTGAAGATGGAGAGCATCCCCACCATGCCATAATCCGCCGGAGTCAGCAACCGGGCCAGGAAGATGCCGAAAAGGAGGTTCAGCAACTGCTGCACGCCGTTGCTGATCCCTCCCCAAAAAAGTCCGCGGGCAGTCTTTTCTTTCAATGAAGACGGCTCTTCATGCTTCATTCTTCATGCTTCATTTATAAGGATTACTTCACCTCGCTGCCCGGCTTCACCTCGCGCAGCACCGTGGTCACGGCCAGCGAGCCGTCCCAATCCTCGGCACTGAGAATCATGCCTTCGCTCACCAGGCCGTTCTTGAATTGGCGGGGTGCCAGGTTGGCGATGAACAAGACCTGACGGCCCACCAGCTCTTCGGGCTTATAATGCTGGGCGATGCCGCTCACGATGGTGCGGTTCTCCAGGCCGTCGGCTATCTTGAACTGCAGCAGCTTCTTCATCTTGGGCACGGGAGCACATTCCAACACGGTGCCTACACGGATGTCCAGCTTGTCGAAGTCCTCGATGCTGACAACCGGTTTCACGGGATTGGCCTTGTAGTTGGCGGCTTCGTTGGCTTTCTTCGTGGCCAGCAACTTGTCCACCTGAGCCTGGATGGTGGCGTCGTCAATCTTCTCGAACAGCAGGACGGCTTCGCCCAACTGATGTCCTTCGGGCAGGAGGTCGGTATGGCCCAAGTTGTCCCACTCCAGGTGCTCGACGTTCAGCATCTCGCGCAGCTTCTTGCTGCTGAAGGGCAGGAAGGGCTCGAAGGCAATGGCCAGGTTGGCTACCAGTTGCAAGGCGATGTTCAGGATGGTGCCTACACGCTCCATATCGGTCTTGGCCAGCTTCCAAGGCTCGGTATCGGCCAGGTATTTGTTGCCGATGCGCGCCAGGTTCATGGCCTCCTTCTGCGCGTCGCGGAACTTGAAGATGTCCAACAGCTTCTCCACCTCCGCCTTGACGTTGGCAAAGTCCTGCAAAGTCTCCTGGTCGTAGGCATTTAGTTCGCCACACGCAGGCACTTTGCCGTCGAAGTATTTCTTGGTCAGTTGCAGGGCACGGTTGACGAAGTTGCCATAGACGGCCACCAGCTCGTTGTTATTCCTTGCCTGGAAGTCCTTCCACGTGAAGTCGTTGTCCTTCGTCTCCGGGGCATTGGCCGTCAGCACGTAGCGCAAGACATCCTGCTTGCCGGGGAAATCCTGAAGATATTCGTGCAGCCAGACGGCCCAGTTGCGCGAAGTCGATATCTTGTCGCCCTCCAGGTTGAGGAACTCGTTGGCGGGTACATTGTCCGGCAGGATGTAGCTGCCCTCGGCCTTCAGCATGGCGGGGAAGACGATGCAGTGGAAGACGATGTTGTCCTTGCCGATGAAGTGGATGAGGCGCGTCTCGGGGTCTTTCCACCACTTTTCCCAGTCGTCGGGCAGCAGCTCCTTGGTGTTGCTGATGTAGCCGATGGGCGCATCAAACCATACATACAGCACCTTTCCCTCGGCACCCTCCACCGGCACGGGGATACCCCAATCCAGGTCGCGGCTCACGGCACGGGGTTGCAGGCCCATGTCCAGCCAACTCTTGCACTGGCCGTAGACGTTGGGACGCCACTCCTTGTGGTCCTCCAATATCCATTGGCGCAACCACGGCTCGTGCTTGTCCAGGGGCAGATACCAGTGCGTGGTCTCCTTCATCACGGGTTCGCTTCCGCTGATGGCGCTCTTGGGGTTAATCAACTCCGTGGGGCTGAGCGTCGAGCCGCACTTCTCGCACTGGTCGCCATAAGCACCCTGAGCGTGGCAACGGGGACATTCGCCCGTGATGTAGCGGTCGGCCAGGAAAGTCTTGGCCTCCTCGTCATAGTACTGCATCGAGGTCTTCTCGATGAACTCGCCCTTGTCATAGAGCTTGCGGAAGAAGTTCGATGCCGTGTCATGGTGCACCTGCGACGTGGTGCGTCCATAGACATCGAACGAAATGCCGAACTCCTCAAACGACTTTTTGATAAGTTCGTGGTAGCGGTCCACGATGTCCTGCGGCGTGCAGCCTTCTTTCTTGGCGCGGATGGTGATGGGCACCCCGTGCTCGTCGCTTCCTCCGATGAAGAGGACCTCTTCTTTCTTCAGCCGCAAGTAGCGGACATAGATGTCAGCCGGTACATACACCCCGGCCAGGTGGCCGATATGCACCGGTCCGTTGGCATAGGGCAGGGCCGATGTCACCGTGGTACGTTTGAATTTCTTTTCCATATTTTGCTGCATTTATTTATTGTTGTCTATTTCGGTACGAGGAACTATTTCGCTGAAATCGTGCAAAGATAGCGTTTCTTCGGGAATATACCGCGAGGTGGGGTTTAAAATCACTATCCCTAACAATAATACTTGTCCACAATTTTTTTCAGGTCTTCAATGACTTTATCGATTGACTCCTGACGTCTCTTTTTTGAATGATTCAGCATTTGCCTAATGACAGCATAGAGACTGGAATTATGCACAATAAAATCGCTCTCTTTCACACAACCAATAGGAGCATTCCCTTGCATGATATACCAAAACACTTTTCCTAATTGGAACAGATCGGATTGATGGTCTATATTACAATCAAAGTTCTTACTATCCACTTTTTCTGACAGATATTTATTCATAGCCTCAGGAGAAAGCCAGCCTCTTGGTCCCAATAACTCCCCCTCTCTATCTAAACTTTCTTGATTCCTCATTTGTATAAGTCCCAAATCTCCAATCTTCCAAATTCCATTCACAACAAATATGTTATCCGGTTTTATGTCTCGGTGATAATAGCCTAAGTCGTTCAATTCCTTAAGTCCCTGTGCTATTTGCAAACAAAGTTCAACACGCGAAGCCTCATCCACTTCTTCATTTTTTTCTTCAAGGTAACTTTTCAAATCAAACTCGGCATATTCCATTATATAGAATGGGAACGAAACATTATACGAATTACTCCCTTCTGTTTTACATTTCAGATTTCCATCAAAACTAATATCTACAACATTTCCTACTCTACGCTTTTTACAATTATACAAAGCCTGGACCTCTTGTCTAAACCGGCGATTCTTATCTTTCTGTATAATTCGCCCACCTTTTACAATCTTCTCAGCATTCTTAGAAATCTTAATAACTTTATCCGGAATAGATTCGTCATCAAACTCTTGGGCAACGAACAAAGCAAAAACATAAGAATTACCACCCTTATTGGCCTTGATTTGCGGATTCAAATAAGACAGATAATAATCTATACCATCTACAGTCAGATAATTTTTTGTTATCTCATTCGAAATCTCAAGCCCAGCTTTATTATATCGGAAATTGCATTCTACATCCATAATGCGTTAAATGAACTGTTTTGTATCAATAATTCGCCACTTACCCAGATGAATGAAGGAAATTTCCTCTAAATCAAACTCCGCTTCTAAGAATTCACACACTTCTGCTAGATGAGGTGCCATTACGCTCTCACCCTCATATGAAATTAATATTTCCTCCAATATATCCAACCTAACTTGCCGAGCTGTCTTTGAATTCGATTGGGTTACACAATTATAGGCATACATTTTACATGTTTCGCAATCATCATTCGTTGGCCTGATAAACCCTCTCTCATCCATAAATACCATGAGACGATATTGTGCAATCAAAACATCCTCTGGCAATTCCTTATGCTTTGAGATAAAGCAAAACCATGTATAAAAGTCATTCCGTTGCTTAAATCTCGTTTCATTGATGGGTTTAATCTTATTAAGCGTCACTAATCTATCAACGACTCTCCTAAATTCGGACTTGACATCTTGAATAGTTTCATTATCCAAATCAGTTTCCAGCAGTTCATCCACAGCCTTCCTCTTGTCAGTAACTTTTTTCTTAAATAAATAGGCAACCAATTCTTCTATCAAACTCCGGTCATTCATACGCTGGACCGTTTTTGTAGAAAATATATCCAACTCCGTGAGTCCCTGCAAATCCATCAATTCATTGACCAAAATCATGAAGGAAGCATCATGATATTGAGCTTTATTAACTTCAGCCGCATTCAGATGAACCCCAGGTTTATTTACAAGACTATAGAAATCTTCTAAAGATTCGCCCGCCGCTATATCAACATCATAAATTTCCGTAATACTCAATCTATAAGACATAAAATTTTCTTGATCAATATCATTATAATATCTCTTCTTTGAGTCAGAAAATTCATTCTTGACATATTTACAAATAGTTGTAGCACGTTGTTGTCCATCAACCATATCATAGCCATTCTCGGCATTCTTATAGATAAAGAAATTAGGCAATGGATAACCTTTTGTAATGGAATCTATTAATAACTTTTGGTCTCTTATAGACCAAATAAAGTTTCTCTGATAAGGAGGATGAAGATTCATTCTCCCAGACTTTATCCATTGCATTAATTGTGAAATTGAAACTTCTTTAATTGAATAATTCATCGTAAATCAATATTTAAATGATTATCCGCAATAAGGTGTACTTCCGTATAACCGATGATCGAAAGAGGGTTTAGTACAAACGGCCGCAATCATCAATCTTTCGAACAATCTTTCTCCGAAATATCTTCGATTGAACTTATAACAGAATTCATCAAGATAGAGTTGTAGGAACTCCCGTTTGATTCCATGGTACATGTCTGTAAGTACGGCTTTTGCATTGGATATGGCAGTGTGCACCCAAGGAAGTACCTTGTGCCCCTCCTTGGGCTTGACGGCACGGGCTTCCGCCTTGTCCACGACCTCACTTACTTTTACATGCGCCGTGGAAGCATCCATGATGACTTCGATGGATTCCTTTTCACAAATGTCATTCACGGCCTCTTTTACGGTGTCCGCTTTAAGGTTGTCTATGACGACCATGCGCAGATGACCGGCCTTGCGGTCTTCCTTCCCTTTCCCGGGAACGTCAACAGGCTCACTTTCCACCATCACAAGGACTTTCGTCTTGCCTTGGCTGCCGTTACCCCGTTTAAGTGGTTCATCCTCTTCACGCTCGTCCTCCGTGGTAAAGTGGGCCTCATCCAGCTCTGCCACGCCGCTGAGCTTGTAACGGGAATCCCGTTGTCCCATGACGCTGCGGATTTTGTGCACCATTTCCCAAATGGGTTGGTAACGTTTGTGACCCAGTTGGCGTTGTATCTCAAGGACGGAAAAAGTCTTTTTCGTACTGATCAGTAAATGGATGGCGGTGAACCAGTACATCAAAGGCAACTTGCTGCTTTGGAACAATGTGCCGGAACGCAAAGTGATGACATGCTTGCAGGAAGCACACAACCAACGCTTGTTGTATTTATCCCAATGGTGGCGCGTTCCACCGCAATGAGGGCAAACCAACCCTTCCTGTTCACGCAAGGCGCGGAGATACTCCTCGCAAGAGGCCTCATCGGGAAATATACGGTTAAAATCAAGTAGTTTCATAAGCTATCTATTTGATTACAAAGGTAATGAGAACTTGCAACTTTAACAAGACTATAACCTTATTTATTCACTCCTTTGCGGAGAATCATTTAGTATTTTTGTTTGCTTGGTATCACCCCGCGCACCCCTCCCTTAGGATTGGGCACATCCCCCTTATATCGGGGAATGAGATGCATATGCACATGAAAGACAGATTGCCCGGCAGCCTCATTCACATTGATGCCCACATTGTATCCATCCGGATGATAGCGTTCATCAATTTTCTGCTTCACATATTGGAGCATGACATTCATGGCCTCCCGCTCATGGTTTGTCAGATCGAAATAAGAAGCCACATGACGCTTGGGGATAATCAAAGCATGGCCGGGAGATACCGGATAACCATCATAAAAGGCCACACAAGTAGCCGTTTCGCAGATGATTTCCACCCGGCGGGACAAACGGCAGAAAGGACACGTTTCACCTTCTTTACGCGGCAATTTATTAAAATGAATGTATTGGTAAAGTTCATAGCTGGGAGTACATTCCAAACTCAAAAAAGGCAAACGAACATTGCACTGATAAGTGTATTGCCGATGGATGGCATGAAGACGGAAGCCTTCTTCCTTCAAATCACGCCGCACTGCAAAATAAGCCGTGCCACGTGGATGAAGCAAGTTGGTGACATTCATCATTACTTCGGCTTGAGCATAAGGTTCAAGCACATTCAGCACATAATTGCAGAGGATGGTATCGAATTTCCCTTCCGGATAATCCGGACGATAATAATAGTCATAACCTACGATATCATATCCCTGACGTTTCAACTCATCCGTATCAAATCCAAATCCGCAACCAAAATCAAGAATGCGTCCTTTCAGCAAACCATGCTGAAACAAATAACGGGTAGGTACGGAGAGCGCCGTCCTCCTGATAGCAGTCAAGTAAGGATGGTTTATTTTTTCGGGTTCCATAAAATTCAAAATTTCCAAGTAGTAAATCCCATATTCAACGCTATCTGATACATCGGCGAGAATGTCCGAAAAAAACAGTCCAACAAATGTTCCCTGTCCATAGTCACTATATCTTGAGGAGTATGCTGGAGTAGCAAATAGTCTTCCAACAATTTAGACGACTTGCATACCTGCAGATTAATCTTTAGGGAAGATTGATGCATTTCCGCCAACTTAGGAAGGTAACAATCCAAGTCCGGCAGTTTGTTCCCTTTCGAACTGTTCACACTCGAGTCTACCGGAATCAGATTCCAAAGTAGGTCGTGGGAAACAAAACTCCATGGAATGAAATGGTCAAGGTCGTAATGGGAGACTTCCAGCAATCTCCCTGTATAAATGCACCTAACCTCCATACCATGATTGATGGCCGCATTCCAGAACCCCTTCTGCGCGGCCAATGAATGCCTTTCCTCTTTCTTTACCAATTTGCCGGGAATATTGGGTACATTCGGATTCCGCAATTGCAAGAAATTCGCCAACCCCCAATAAGCAAAGGAGGTAAGTATCTCGTAATTCTCCCGGAGATAAGGCAACCATATAGGATTCAGTTCAACCCACAACGAACCGTTCTTTTTCTCCAGTTTATACAGACAACCATTCTCCAATGTCTGTGAACGGATCAGCATTTCCCTATCATCCGAAGTGTTTATCCAAGGACGCAAGAAGCGGAAAGGAACGTTTATCTGTAGAAAATTCAACTGCTTTCGGATATCTCTACGGCTCACCAATTGATATAACAAATCTGTCAAGTCCTTCACACCAATGTTTATCGGAATATTATTCTCTTTCTGTAAGGTCAAGATAGCCTCGTAGAGTGATTCGGACTTACCAAAAGACAGGCGGAAGTAATTCACTGGATACCATGCGTTGGCAACCATTGTTATCATAATATCCCATACATTCAGCCTGGTTTTTCCTTGTTTCACATACAAATCTAGGATGCCTAGAAACCAATAGTATTTGTAGGTAGCCACTGTCTTATCAAATACCCTATTCAGATATTTTGTAGTCAAAGTTTGTGATTGAGGTATATTCATTTCAATAGTTTATTAAACCTCCAATTAACCAAAAAGTTGCTCAAGTCCGCCCGATTCACTCTATGAAGCATTTCCTACATCTTCTTCAATAGGGATGAATAGAAACGAACTTGACCCATATATTACGATAATAAACACCACGTTACTTAAATCCGCGGTAAAGATAATCAAATGGCGCGAGAAATTTATACTAGAAGTGCTACTTTCATACTTGATTAATTCTCGAAAAGATTAATTTCCTCTGGTTGACACGTCCCTCATGCACGGCCTGCACAGCACCGGACATCGTGCAGCCTCAGACTGAAATCGGTGTCAGACTTCATAATAATTATTATAAACCCGTTGGCGGAATTAATTGGGGCATGAAACCCACGGGCGGAGATATCTTCGGGCCAAGACAGAGATATCTGCGGGCACGGACGGAGATATCTGCGGACAAAAGCGGAGATATCCGCCCGCAAAGCCGCACGATGGACCGACAGATAAAGTGCATATTGGTTATAATTCCGCCAACGGGTATTATAAATATCCGCAGATTGCCTAACCAGAGAAATGAAAAGCCTATATAAGCAAGCTCCTACGGCTAAGTATTATTGGATATTTGGCCATTTATCATTGCTTCTATGCTGGTTGAAGCATAGCATACTTGCAAAAGTATCATTGGGGAGAATGCGGACATTCATTCTAAGCATGACGGTCTGAAAACCGGTGAAACATCATTCGGGGCGTGAAGCACCCTGGCAAGACCCCACGATGAAGAAAGAAAGGTACCGCAAAGGATACGGCGGCTACCGCATCGCCCGCCACGCCCGGTCCCTCTATATATAAATAGGTGTAGTTTCTATTAAACCAGGAAGGAGGGAAAAACACCGGTTCATGCGCACCGCAACAAGAAAGCGGGTACAAACTGTAAACAAATTATACTTCCAATTTGTCTCTCAACATTTCCCGTAGAAACTCTGAACAATTTCTTCGAAAACACTGAAGTATTTCTGCCGAAATACTGAACAGTTTTGGGAGAAATACTTCAGTGTTATTTTAAGCCTGTGGAATAATTTTTAAAGCATTGTATTCCAACCGCTTGCATTAAGAAGGATATTTACAAAAATAATTTTCGTAATGATTTATTAAACCGGAGGCGTTGAGAATTTTCAGTGTCTGCCATAAGGTCATCCCACACCGACCGGAATCAACAAATCCTCTTCCGGCCAGCGGGGCAAATAGAACAGCGGCAAGGGCCGACCCCCTACCCCGCTCCACTCCACGCGGCACAGGTGATAGAAGTCCGGCGCCCCGAAGTCGAACGAACGTCCATAAAGCAGTATGGCTCCACGACCCTCGTCAATCTTCCACAAACCGCCTCCGTAGGGACATTCCTCGCCCTGCGACAAGAGGTCTCTATGCAAATAGACGCGGCCGAACTTCAACACCCCGTCTTGATTGATAATGAACTTCTGATACATGGTTCTTATATTATGTATAAAGGGTAGCTACTATTTTTCGTTCTCCCCCGTCATGACGGAACTCACACAAATAGATGCCTTGCCAGGTGCCCAAGTTCAACCGACCGTCCGTGACAGGGATGGTCAGACTCACGCCGAAAAGCGAACATTTGGCATGGGCAGGCATGTCGTCGGGGCCTTCCAACACGTGGTCATAGTAGGGTTCATTCTCCCGGACCAGATGGTTCAAGATTTTCTCCATGTCGCCTCGCACGTCGGGATCGGCATTTTCATTGATGGAAAGAGCGCATGAAGTATGCTGCACAAACAGATGGAGCAGCCCTGCCTGTGGCAAGGGCTGAGGCAGATGCTCCAGAATCTCACGGGTCACCAGATGGCATCCTCGACGCCGGGCTGACAATCGGAAAGCAAATTGCTGTATCATAATATTTAGTTTTTGAATATCCGCAAAACCCCTATTCAGTGACGAACTACTAGCTACAAGCTACGAGTAGGATTGCTTGCAAGGCTCAGGGCGAGTATGCTTGCAGCTCGTCACTGGTAGCTGAATGGCCGATTGCGGACATCAATTTATGCAATCAAACAACAAACTTTGCAAAGATACGGATTGCTGCCGACAAGCCATGCAACGAAACAGGCTTTTCCTGCCTATCCAAGAAAAATCACGAAAAAAGACAGACAGACGAACAATATATGAAAGTTTATTGTAACTTTACGCCAAACTAAACACCATTCGGTATGAAAAACATCATCAGACTACTGATTATCACAGCCTTATGCTGCATCAGCCTTCCCTCTACGGCACAAGGGAAAGGCGAGGGACTACAAAGACAGGCCCAAGAAAGCCTGACAGACAAGGATTACATCCGGGCACGCTATATGTTCCTGCAGGCCTACAATGCCTACATGGACGCGGGACAATATGCCCAAGGCGTGGCGTGCGGCGTGCAGGCCGGCGCCTTATATCACCGGGAGAACTACTACAAGGAAGCTTTCGAACTGCTGTACAAGGTGGAGCAGAACATCATCGAAGGCGAACGGAAAACCGGAAGCCCGATGCCGGCCCTGCGCTATCCCGTGACGCGCGAACGCCTGCAGATGTATATCAAACTCCGCAATGCAGCCCGCGCCAAGGAACAGCTGGCCAAGCTGCAAGGCTGGGCCGAGAGCGCCCAAGTGGATTCGCTGAGCACCGACCTGCTTTATACGCAGGCCAACTATTATTATACCTTCGGACAGAACCAACAGGGAGACGCCGCCTTCAATGCCCTGGTGCAACGCTACGCCCAACAGAAGGACTATGACAAGGCCCGTGCCTGCTACCAGGAGATGATCGGCATGGGACGCCGTTCGGGAAGCACCGCTCTCGTGGCCCGCGCCTATGACAAGTATATGGCGTGGAACGATTCTATCCGCGCCATCGAAGCCCAGGAAAAATACAACGACCTGAAAGCCCAATACGAAGCCAGCCTGCAGACCATCGCCGAAAAAGACGACTCGTTGGCCGCCCGCCAATATACCATCATCGGCCTCTGCGTGCTGGCCCTCATCCTGGCCGCCGCCCTGGTGCTGGGAGGCATCGTGCTGCTGCGATACATCATGCAGACCCGCAAGCAGAAGAAAGTCATTGAGACCGTGAACGAACACAATGCCCTGAAGACGCAATTCATCCGCAACATATCCGCCCAAATGAAACCTACGCTGGACACGCTGGACGCTTCGCAGCCGGGCGTACGCGCCCTTTCAGCCTTCTCCGACCACATTGAGGAGCTCTCTGCCCTGGAGGACACGCTGACCGAGCCTTACGAACTGGAGGAAGTCAATGTATCTGCCTTCTGCGAAGGCGTGATGGACCAAATCCGCGGAACGGAGAAAGAAGGCGTCGCCTTGACAGTCAACGCTCCCAAGCTGACAGTAAAGCTCAACAAGGAGCACGTGGCCAAGATTCTGGTGCACCTCCTGCGCAACGCCGCCGAACATACCCCTGCAGAAGGGAAAATCTGGCTGGACTTCAAGAAGCGTGGCGCGCACACTCATCAATTCGTTGTCACCGACACGGGCTGCGGCATCACCGAGGAACAACGCGCCAACCTCTTCAAGCCTTTCAGCGAACTGAAAGACCTGACAAAGGGAGATGGCCTGGGACTGCCCATCTGCTCGCTGGAGGCCACCAAGATGAACGGAAGCCTGTCGCTGGATACGGACTACACCAAGGGAGCGCGGTTCGTACTGGAACTGCATGCGTGACCGAGATTAACTTCCTTAAGTACGAAGAACGCATGTCTTTACGAGGACCCATAAATTTGCGAATATACAAAGGGCTGCTCAGGTCTTAAGATAAGATAGGAATCATGAACATGAAAGGAAGAATCGCCGTATCGGCCTTGGCCATTTGGGCGCTCGGCGCCTGCCAAGACGGTCCCCGCACGGTGGAAAATCCGTTGATTGAAACCGCCAATTCCCTGACCCTCGACATCACAAGAGTGGAACTGACAGACACAGCCACTTGGCTACAGGTCGATGCCTATCGCGCGAAAGACTGGATAAGAATCACTTCAGACGCCTGCCTCCAGGCTGAAGGGCAGACCTATGCCCTGACAGGGACACAGGACATCACACCCGATTCGGATTTTTGGATGCCCGCATCCGGGAAAGCTACTTTCCACCTGCGTTTTGAACCGTTGCCCCTCCGCACCCGCTCGTTCGACTTCATCCAAAAGGCCGAAGGGAAGGACTGCTTCAAGTTGTTCGGTATTGACCTTACAGGCAAGGCGACGTATGACACGCCCGAAAGCGTGCCCCAAACCGCACGCGTCATGGAAAAACAACACCGCTACCTACCGGACCATGATACCCGGCATCCGCGGACAACACTACCGCCTGACCAACGAGCAATGGGATGCCCTCTGCAAACCATTGAAGATAGGTGCCATCCCCGCCTATGTGCTGGTGGACAAAGACGGCACGTATGCCCGGCGGGACGACCTGATGGACACCCGTCTGCTGATAAAGACGCTGAAAGACAAACTGAATAACCCTTAATAACAACAACCTATGAGTTTCAAACATTTCATCGGGGCACTCCTGTTGCCCCTGGCCTTCGCAGCCTGTCAAAGCGGTCCCCGCACGGTGGAGAATCCGCTGATCGAGACGTCCAACACCAGAACCCTTGACATCGTCAAGGTGGAACTGACGGACACGGCCACCATCCTGCAAGTGGATGCCTACTTCACCCCCCGGTATTGGATACGCATCGACTCCAAGACCTACCTCCAGGCCGACGGCCAAAAGTATGCCCTCACCTCCGCCCAGGGCATCACGCCCGACTCCCTGTTCTGGATGCCCGACTCCGGCGAGGCTTCCTTCCAACTGACGTTCCAGCCCCTGCCCCTCGGCACCAAGACGTTCGACTTCATCGAGTCGGACTGTGAGGATTGCTTCAAGCTGTATGGCATCGACCTCACGGGCAAGGCCGCGTATGACACGCCCGAAGGCATCCCCGCCGAAGCCCTGGCCATGGATGGAAACGCTCCCATGCCCGAACCCATCTTCAAGACCGGGGAAACCACGGTGGACGTACACCTGCTGCACTACCGGCCGGAACTGCTCAAGGAACTGAATCTGTATGTCAACACCCTGTGGGGCAACCAGGAAGAAAACACTGCCGCCATCGACCCCGAGACGGGCACGGCCACCTTCCAATTCCGGCAATACGGGCCGGCACAAGCCCTGATGGCAATGGGCAGGCTGGGCGGTTCCACCCTCTGGCTGGCTCCCGGCGAACACGCGGAACTGTACTACGATATGCGAGCCATGGGACATTGGATAGTGGAACGGCGCGAGAACGGAATCCAGCCTCCCTTCCGTCCGCTCTACGCCACAGGAACCTACGCCAACCTGAACAACCTGTGGAACAGCGGACTCATCAAGCGCCTACACTCCATGAACCTCTACACCGGCGAATTTGCCGACTATAAGATGAGCGCGGCAGACTACGTGACCCATGTGACCACTGTCTACAAAGCCCAATCAGACAGCATTGCCGCCGACTCCCTCCCGCCGCTGGTCAAGGAAATCCTGCAACTCAGCCTGAAGGAAGAGGCCGTGACCGCCATGGCGCAAGGCGACTTCTTCCGCGAGCACAATTACCGCGCCCTCCACAATGACTGGCAGAACCCCGTGAAAGGCATAGACAAGCTGAATCCGGAGCAAAAGGCTTCCGTGGCCAAGCTCTTCGACCTCAACGACCCCATGCTGCTGATGGGCCATAACGCCAGCGACTACGTGGGCACCGTAGCCTACGCGGACGATGCGTGGCTGAAGGCTACCGGCATCCGGGAGGAAGGCTTCATCCCCTCCCTCCGCAAGTTTGCCCCCTTGACACGCAAGGCACAGGCTGCCGAACTGGCCGATGCAGACCTCCGGGCATTCACCGCGGACGAAGCGTTCTATGCCGAAGCCCTGAAAGCCATGCAACAGACTGCCCTGGACAAGCTGAAAGCCGCCGAAGGCAAGGCGGTCATCGAGCAGACGCCGGACGTGCCCGTGGCACAACTGTTCGATGCCATCATCGCTCCCTACAAGGGCAAGGTGGTGTTCGTGGACTTCTGGAACACATGGTGCGGCCCCTGCCGTGCCTCCATCAAGGCCACCGAGCCGCTGAAGTCCACGGAGCTGAAACACGACGGCCTGGTGTGGATCTACATTGCCAACGAGACCTCGCCCATCGTGCAATACAAGACGATGATTCCCGACATCCAAGGCAAGCACTACCGCCTGAACGACAAACAGTGGGCCTACCTCTGTGACAAGTTCAAGATAGACGGCATCCCCTCCTACGTCGTGGTGGACAAGGACGGAACCTACAAGCTGCGCAACGACCTGCGCGACCACAGCCTCCTGGTACCAACCCTGCAGGAGAAGCTGGCTGAATGAACCTCCTGACAGGCACACAGATTATACAGATGGCCGCAGATGATAGTTCGTTGATAGACAAACTAAAAATCTGCGGCCATCTGTTTTTACCCTGTGTCACCTGCGCGCCATTCAAATCCTGACACTATCTCTTCTCTGAGCCACAAGCGACTGTTCACATTTAGTCTATATTACAGGAGTTAAGGAGTTATCACTCCGCTTTGTTTCGCCAGGAGTTAAGCCGATAAAAACTCTCTATTTTTCCTTACTTCTTATACTTCATCAGCATCAGCACCGGATTGTCCTCCGCACCCAGGCGGGAAGCGATGTCCTTCAGCGGGCCTTCGTTCAACTCGCCATCCTCATAAGCGGTGACCAGCTCGTCCGCAGAAAGGACTTGCAGGGCAGCCACGCCGTGACGGTTTACCGGACTGTCTATCACATTGGCCTCGCGACCGTCTTTGAAATCCGTATTCCTCACGACAGGCGTATAGACGGCTTTTTCCTGTCGGTCGTACATCCAGTCGTCACGGCTAAAACCTTTGCCGGTGACCGGATCGAATTCCTTCCGCATCCCCTGCATGAAATAATAGCGGTCTGTCACCGTACTCATGCAAAACAGCCGCTCCGGTTCGGCAGACGGAAGAGTGACCAGAAACGGCTCCATTTCGTCTTCCGACGGCACATAGTTATACACCGTATCGGCCGAAATCTCCACCAGCAGCCAGTCGCCCTGGTTGGGCACAATGGCAGCGGGCGGGAAAGCCACCGCTACCATATCCCCTTTCCACACATAAGGCCCTACGGCTTCCGCGAAGTGAACAGGCAAAGCCCGCTCCACATGCCCGTCCTGCTTGGAAATGATGGCATGATAGTAAGGCTGCGAAGGCGGTTCTCCCTCCCGCCGCTGAGCGGAAGCATCATATACAATCAGGTGCTCCTTGTCGTAGTTCATCACGGTGTGGCAGACAAAGCCTTCGCGCAGAGGGACGTTGCGGCGGAAGCGGCCTTCCCAGTCATACACCAGGATTTTATTGACCGACGCATCGACCACAAACAATTCCCCGCCGGCTTCGTCCAACACCACGCCACCCAGATAGGTGTATTCTCCGCCGCTCTGCCCCCGGCGGTTAATGCAACGTACGCCACGCCCGTTTTGACGGTCGAAAAGGTAAAGATTGCCATCGTTGTTCCAGTTCTTTACGGCCACGAAATGTTCGCTGATGTCCAACACTTCCCCTTGCGTGACAAACTCATCACTCGTCTCCAGCGGCACATACTCCACGTCGAACAGGTCCTGCACCACCAGTTCTTTCTCCGGATACTCCTTCCCCATATCGATGACGGGAAGCGTGTCCGCCTGTTCCGCTTGCCGGCAGCCCGCAAAGGCCCAGGCGGTCGCCAAGGCCAGTGCCGGAATAAGATACTTCTTCATCGTTGTAAACTAAGTAATTGGCTGAAATAAATGCTTCCCAATTAAATACAGAGACACCGAGTTTCACAGGCGCTTATCAAGGCACCATTGTCTCAGCGTCTCTGTATTCAGCATAGGCATACTAATCATCTGCGGCCATCAGTTTTTACTCTGTGTCATCCGCGTGCCATTGCCCTCAGCGCATTGCCTCCACTTCGTCCGGCGTCAAGGGTATCTTCTTGCCCAGGCGGCGGGCGCCGGTGTCGGTGATGAGGTAATCCTCTTCGTTGCGGATGCCACCGAAGTGGCGGTATTCCTCCACCTTATCATAATTGATGAAGTCGGTGAACTTGCCCTGGCCGCGCCACAGGTCTATCAGTTCGGGGATGAAATAGATGCCCGGCTCGACGGTGTGGACAAAGCCCGGCTCCAGCGGGATGGCCAGACGCTGGCTCTTACGGCCGAACTGCGTGCTCTTGGGCTGGCCGTCGTAGCCCACCCATTGTTCACCCAGGTTCTCCATGTCGTGCACATCCAGACCCATCATGTGCCCCAGTCCGTGGGGATAGAACAGGGCGTGGGCGCCTTCGCGCACGGCATCTTCGGCATTGCCCTTCATCAGGCCCAGTTCCTTCAGTCCCTCCACCATGACGCGGGCGGAGAGGTCGTAGACGTCCATGTAGGGGATGCCCGGGCGCAGGGCCTTGACGGACTCCAGGTGCATGGCGTTCTGAATTTCGTAGACGGCACGCTGGCGCGGGGTGAAAGTCTTCGAGACGGGAATGGTGGACGACATGTCGCCGCAGTAGCCCGAAGGCAGTTCGGCACCGGCGTCGATGAGGAAGAGTTGCCCCTCCTCGATGCGGTTGCCGTGGTAATGGTTGTGCAGGGTCTGCCCGTTGATGGTGGCGATGGTGGCGAATGACAGTTCGCAGTTGTGGCTCTCGGCCACATGGTTCATCTCGGCCACCACTTCATACTCGTACATGCCGGGACGGATGAAGCGCGTGGCGGCGATGTGCATATCGGCAGTGATGTCGCAGGCGCGCTCTATCTCGGCAATCTCCTCGGCCGACTTGTGGTTGCGCTGCTTCACCACGGCGCGGATGAACGGCACGGAGCCTTCCTGATGGGCGGGAGGCAGTCCCAGCCAGTCCATCAGTTTCAGCTTGTGCTCAGGGCGATAGGGCGGCAGGTAATGGATGGTGCGCCCCTGCTGGATGGCACGATGCAGATAGGCCATCAGCTGGTCCGAGGGACGCGTCTCGGTGATGCCCACGGCGGCTGCCTTTTCGTGCAGAGTGGGCTGCGTGCCCATCCAGACGATGTAGTCGATGGACAACTCGTCGCCGAAGATAATCTCGCGGTCCTCGTCGATGTCTATCACGGCATTCAGCCCGGCAAAATTCAGGCCGAAATAATAGAGGAAAGAGGAATCCTGCCGGTAGCGGAAGGTATTGTCCTCGTAGTTCAGTCCCTGTTCGTCATTGCCCAGGAACAGCAGCAACCCTTGCCCGACGGCTTTCTTCAGCCCGGCCCGACGCTGCACGTAGGTTTCTTTTGCAAACATAGTTCTCTAATTTCTTTAGGTATTCTGAATAATCATTGGCGTCTTCGGACGGGGATATCACGGCCCGTGTCCGCTGATATCTGCGCCCGGACACGCTGATATCTGCGCCCGCGGGCCGCGATATCTCCGCCTTTAAGTCCCCCCAAAGATACGTAGAAAAACAGAAAGCCACACACGGACGAGACAAAAATCGCTCTCCGCTTGAAATATCGCCCCGCAATGTTTCGCTTTCGCGAACTATTCACTACATTTGTGCCCGCAACCATATCGGAGATTCATCTATGGCACAAACTTCCCGACAAGTACAGACGCAGGCGCAGCAACAGGTGCAGACCCTCTCGCCCCAACAGATACAGGTGGTACGCCTGCTGGAGTTACCCGCCGTGGAGCTGGAGGACCGCGTGCGCGCCGAACTGCTGGAGAACCCCGCCCTCGAAGAAGGCAAGGAAGAACCGGCCACGGACGACTATGCCGACACGACAGGCACAGACACGGAAAGCCCCGAGGACGGCGGGGACACCGACTACGACTCGCTGAGCGACTACCTGACGGAAGACGACATCCCCGACTACAAGCTGCAGGAAAACAACCGAAGCCGCGACGACCGGGCGGAGGAAATCCCCTTCTCCGACGCCACCTCCTTCTACGAAACCCTGAAGGAACAACTGGGCGAACAGGACTTGACGCCCCACCGCCGCGAGCTGGCCGAGTACCTCATCGGCTCGCTGGACGACGACGGCCTGCTGCGCAAGTCACTGGACAGCATCAGCGACGAACTGGCCATCTATGCCGGTGTGGAGACCAACCCACAGGAACTGGAGGAAGTCCTGAAGATTATCCAGGACTTCGACCCGCCCGGCCTGGGTGCAAGAAGTCTGCAGGAATGCCTCCTCATCCAGATACGCCGCAAACAGGAACAGCGCACCAAACCCGACCCCTTGCTCAAAGTGGAAGAAGACATCGTGGCCGACTGCTACGACGAGTTCACCCGCAAGCACTGGGACAAGATACAGCAGAAGCTGGACATCGACAAGGACACAACCGAACGCGCCATCCGCGAAATCTGCCGCCTCAACCCGCGCCCGGGCGCCTCGATGGGCGAGGCCATCGGCAAGAACATGCAGCAGATTGTGCCCGACTTCATCGTCGAGACTGCGGATGACGGCACCGTCACCCTCAGCCTCAACAACCGCAACGTGCCCGAGCTGCGCATCAGCCGCGACTTCAGCACCTTGCTGGAGGAGCATACCAAGAACCGGGCCAACCAGACGAAAGAGTCGCGCGAGGCACTGATGTTCCTCAAACAGAAGATGGACGCCGCACAGGGCTTCATTGACGCTGTGAAGCAACGGCAAAACACACTGATGAAAACCATGCAGGCCATCATCGACCTGCAACGCCCATTCTTCCAGGAAGGCGACGAGTCTCTGCTGCGCCCCATGATTCTGAAGGACGTGGCCGAGCGGGCCGGGCTGGACATCTCCACCGTGTCGCGCGTCAGCAACAGCAAGTACGTGCAGACCAACTTCGGCATTTACCCGCTGAAATTCTTCTTCAGCGACGGCTATGTCACCGAAGATGGCGAGGAAATGTCCGTCCGCGAAATACGCAAGATACTGAAGGAGTGCATCGACGGTGAAGACAAGGCCAAGCCCTACACCGACGACGAACTGTGCGAACTGCTGAAGCAGAAGGGCTACCCCATCGCCCGCCGCACCGTGGCCAAGTATCGCCAACAAATGAACATCCCCGTGGCACGCCTGCGGAGATAATGAACCAGATAGAAAACGAACGAATTACCCCATGGATACAAAGGAAGAAAAAGGACTGGTGCAAGTGGCCCGGGTGGTGTCGGCGGTGTTCACGCCGTTTTCCATCCCGTTTCTGGCCTATCTGGTGTTGTTCTTTCTCACCTACCTGCGCATGATGCCGTTCACCTACAAACTGATAGTGCTGGGCGTGGCCTACTGTTTCACCATCTTCCTGCCCACACTGACCATTTTCCTGTTCCGCAAGTGGAACGGGTTCAATCGCAGCGACCTGCTGGAACGCCGGCGGCGTTATGTGCCCTTCCTGCTCACCATCACGTCCTACGCCTTCGGGCTGGCCCTGATGTACCGGATGCGGTTGCCCTGGTACATGGTCAACATCCTTTGGGCGGCGCTGGTCATCATGGTCATCTGCGTGGCGCTCAACCTGAAGTGGAAACTCAGCGAACACATGGCCGGAGCCGGCGCGGTGATAGGCGGCGTAGTGGTGTTCAGTTCGCTGTTCGACTACAACCCCGTGTGGTGGCTGTGCTTCTTCATCCTCATCTCGGGGATGCTGGGCAGCGCACGCATCATCCTGCGGCATCACACTCCGGGCGAGGTATTGGGCGGCTTCATCGTGGGGCTGGTCTGCTCGATGCTGGTACTGGACCCCTTCTACAGCGTCATGATGCGAATGTTTATTAACTCTATAACCCATTAAAACCAACTATTATGAACTATCCGACTAACGTAAAGTACACCAAGGAACATGAGTGGATCCGCCTGGAAGGCGACATCGCCTATGTAGGCATCACTGACTATGCACAGCAGCAGCTGGGCGACATTGTCTTCGTAGACATCCAGACGGAAGGCGAGACGCTGGAAGCCGGCGAGGCTTTCGGCACCATCGAAGTAGTAAAGACCATCTCCGACCTCTTCATGCCCGTCAGCGGCGAAGTACTGGAGCAGAACAGCACCCTGGCCGACCAGCCCGAACTGGTGAACCAGGATCCCTACGGCGAAGGCTGGCTAATCAAGGTGAAGCCCGCCGCAGACGCCGACTTCGACAGCCTGCTGGATGCAGAAGCGTACAAGGCACTCATCAATGAGTGATAAATTAGGAATTTAGCGGGCTTTGCCCGCAGGAGTCAAAAGGAGTTAGAAGGAGTTATCGCTTCGCTTGGGGAGTTAAAGGCCAATACCACATTTGCATCGATGATGCCAGTTATCGCCGGACCAACTATCGGCCTATAACTCCCTCTCACTCCTTATAACTCCCTCCCATTCCTCAAAGATAAATTATCATTTAATCCTCTACAATTATGACCCCCATAGTTAGCATCATCATGGGCAGCACTTCCGACCTTCCCGTCATGGAAAAAGCCGCCCAACTACTGAACGATATGCACGTGCCCTTCGAGATGAATGCCCTCTCGGCACACCGCACGCCCGAAGCCGTCGAACAGTTTGCCAAGAACGCGGCCGGACGCGGCATCCGCGTCATCATCGCCGCAGCCGGTATGGCCGCAGCCCTGCCCGGTGTGATTGCCGCCAACACCACGCTGCCCGTCATCGGCGTACCCGTCAAAGGCAGCGTGCTGGACGGTGTGGATGCCCTCTACTCCATCATCCAGATGCCTCCCGGCATCCCCGTGGCCACTGTTGCCATCAACGGAGCGATGAACGCCGCCATCCTGGCCGTACAGATATTGGCCTTGAGCGACCCACAACTGGCCGAAGCCTTCGCCTCCTACAAGGAAGGACTGAAGAAAAAAATCACCAAGGCCAACGAGGAACTGAAAGAAGTGAAATACGAGTACAAAGTCAATTAAAAGAAGTGGACTTATTCAACTATTCCCGTCGGGAGACAACCGAAGTAAACATCGGCGGCACGCCATTGGGCGGCCATAATCCCATCCGCGTGCAGAGCATGACGAACACCAACACACTGGACACGGATGCCTGCGTGGCGCAAATCAAACGAATCGTTGCAGCAGGAGGCGAATATGTACGCCTCACGGCGCAAGGCACGAAGGAGGCCGAGAACCTGCGCAACATCAATGCCGCCCTGCGCGCTGAGGGCTGCATGGTGCCCCTCGTGGCAGACATTCACTTCAACCCCAATGTGGCCGACGTGGCCGCAAAGTATGTGGAGAAAGTACGCATCAATCCGGGCAATTACGTCGATGCCGCCCGCACTTTCAAGCATCTGGAATACACCGACGAGGAGTATGCCCACGAACTCCAGAAGATACGCGACCGTTTCGTCCCTTTCCTCCGCATCTGCCGGGAAAACCACACGGCCATCCGCATCGGCGTGAACCACGGTTCGTTGTCGGACCGTATCATGTCCCGCTACGGCGATACGCCCGAAGGCATGGTGGAATCATGCATGGAATTCCTGCGCATCTGCGTGGACGAGGACTTCAAAGATGTGGTCATCTCCATCAAGGCATCGAACACGGTGGTGATGGTCCGCACCGTGCGCCTGCTGGTGGACACGATGGAGCGGGAGAACATGTACTTCCCCCTGCATCTGGGCGTGACCGAAGCCGGCGACGGTGAAGACGGACGCATCAAGTCTGCCGTGGGCATCGGCGCCCTGCTGGCCGACGGACTGGGCGACACCATCCGCGTCTCGCTGAGCGAAGCTCCCGAAGCGGAGATTCCCGTAGCCCGCAAACTGGTGGACTATGTCACGAAACGCACCGGACATCCTTATATCCCCGGTCCCCAAGACACATCCTTCGACTATCTCCGCCCCACCCGCCGCGAAACAAAGGCAGTGCAAAAGATTGGCGGAGACAATGTCCCCGCAGTACTTTGCGCCCGACTGGACGGGAACCTGGACGTCGACCCGCCATTCATGCCAGACTATATCTACGTAGGCCGGCAACTGCCCGACGAACGCCCGCAAGGTCCACAGTATATTGTTGACGCCGACCTCTGGCAGGGACAGACTGACTGCTGGCCCGCCTTCAAGACCGACCAGCTGTTCTTCATGGCCGGATGCACCGCCCCGCTGAAGTTCCTCTTCATCACCTATATGGGACTGAACGATGAAGCCCTGGCCTGCCTGAAGCATCACCCCGAAGTGGTGCTCATCGCACAGAGCAACCATCCCAACCGCTTGGGCGAACAGCGCGCCCTGGCCCTCCAACTGATGCAGGAAGGACTGAAGAACCCCGTCGTATTCTTCCAGCATTACGCCGAGAATGATTTGGAAGACTTCCAGCTGAAAGCCGCTACAGACATGGGCGCCCTCTTGCTGGATGGACTGGCAGACGGCATTTTCCTCTTCAACCAAGGAGACATAGCCCCGAAGGCGCTGGACACTACCGCCTTCGGCATCCTTCAGGCCGCACGGACCCGCACCAGCAAGACGGAGTATATCTCCTGCCCCGGCTGCGGACGCACACTCTACGACCTGCCGGGCACCATCGCCCGCATCAAAGCAGCTACATCGCACCTGAAAGGACTGAAAATAGGCATCATGGGGTGCATCGTCAATGGCCCGGGCGAGATGGCCGATGCCGACTATGGCTATGTGGGCGCCGGACGCGGCAAGGTCAGCCTCTATAAGAAAAAGGAATGTGTCGAAAAGAACATCCCTGAAGCAGAAGCCGTGAATCGCCTCATTGAACTGATCAAGAGCAACGGCGATTACAAGCCTACGCTCTAAACACGATGCCCTACACATCAACCATACAGCCGGCATCTGACGGCAGTATGCCCCACCGGAACGCACAAACAGCGGTACGCCTGAATAGTCACAAGCGTACCGCTGTTTTCCAATGAACCATGTCCTTGTCAGTTCCCCTTCCCCAGCACCTTCTCGCGATACTGCTTGGGGGACAATCCCAGATGCTTCTTGACATAGCGGCCAAAGAAGGAAAGATTGGGAAACTCCAGTTCGTTGCAGATTTCCTTGACACTCCGGCCGCGTTGTTTCAGCAGGAAATCAATGTCCTTCACCACATAGCGGTTGATAAGCTCGCTGGCCGTCTCGCCGCTGACTTCCTTGCAAACCGTGGACAGGTACTTGGGCGTCAGACACAGCTTGTCGGCATAATAGGCCACGCTGCGCGATTTGGGATAAGAAGAAGAGAGCAGCGAAAGGAAATTCCGGAATACGTTGCTGCCCGCCGAGTAAGACTGCGGCCGGAAATCGGCAAAACGGTCCAACACGTCATGCAACTCGATGAGGAACGCCGTCAGGAGGGCATCGACCAATTCCTTGCTATGCCGGCGGGCAGTTCCCGTCAGCCGCGAACGCATCAGGTCATAGTACAGGCAAAAATCCTTCACCTCGTCCGGCGTGAGCGACAATACGGGCGACTTCTCCAGAAACATCATCACGTCCCACGTGTTCTCGGACGGAATCATCGTCAGCTGTTTCAGGTATTCCTTCGACAGGCATATACAACGAAAATCAAAATCCATGCTGGCCACGCTCTTCCCCAAAATGATATTAGGATGGCAAATCAGCGCGTCATAAGCCCGCATGTCGTACGTCCGCCCTTCGATATTCACCGTTGCCTGTCCGCGCAGGCATACCATCATCAGGAAATGCTCCAACTTCATGGCTTCCCCAAACTCCTGGTTCTGCAGATTCTCCACAAAAGCGATGCGCTCGTCTGAATAGACGGCCCAATTCCGCCCCTTGTGCTTCTGGTTCAAAGCATTTTCTTCCATTTATACCTAGTTAAGTGTTTGATTTGGACGCAAAGTAAGACAATATTTCCGACACGGAAGTTCTGCATTCCGCGCCATAAATGTCCTAAAATTCCGATACCCCGCCCATGACCTGCAATCTGTCCAACAAACAAGGAGCCTGATACGGCCAATTTATAAAAAAAAGTAAAACAGAACACAATTAATACACAACAGGATGTAAGTTTTTCACCCAAAGTTCCTTTCTTTGCAATAAAGAATCTAATTTCATTAATATCAAGTACAAATATGGACAAGTATCAAATTGGTCTGAATGCAGGTAAGATATGGAACCTGCTGGACTCCAACAGAGACAAGCGTGTGTGGGATGTCGAAGGGCTGCAACAAGCTTCGGGACTTTCCATACCCGACTTTTATGCAGCTATCGGATGGCTGGCCCGCGAAAGCAAGGTGGACTTCGGCGAGGACGGCATCACGCATCATGGCACGGTGGGACTTATTGTAGAGTTCTATCATTAATCCCCACACGGCGCGCATGAACATTTCATTGGAAATCGGACTGCTGGTGGGTTCTTTGCTCATCTTCGGCAGCATCCTTATCAGTAAGACGGGATACCGGTTCGGTATCCCGACTTTGTTGATGTTCCTCGTGGCAGGCATGCTGTTCGGCACCGACGGAGTGGGCATCCAGTTCGACAATGCCACACAGGCCCAGTACATCGGCACCATTGCCTTGAGCATCATCCTCTTCAGCGGAGGCATGGACACCAAACTGTCGGACATCCGCCCCGTGGCCCTGCCAGGCATCATGCTGTCAACCGTAGGCGTATTGCTGACCACCACCCTTACCGGACTCTTCATTTACCTCATATCGGGCTGGCAACACACCGAAATAGGCTTCAGTCTGCTGGGTTCGTTGCTGTTGGCCGCCACCATGTCGTCCACAGACTCGGCATCGGTATTCAACATCCTGCGCACGCAGCGCATTAACCTGCGCCATAATCTGCGCCCCATGCTGGAACTGGAGAGCGGCAGCAACGACCCCATGGCCTACCTGTTGACTATCATCCTCATTCAGTGCATCCAGTCGGGCAATCTGGCGGCGGGCGACATCGCCACATCCCTCGTTCTGCAGTTCGCAGTAGGCGGAGCGGCTGGTTTCCTGCTGGGAAAAGCCGCGGTATGGCTGGTAAACCGTATCAACCTGAAAAACGAGGAACTGTATCCGGTGCTGATGATCAGCTTCGTCTTCATCATCTACTGCGCCACCTTCCTGTTGAAAGGCAACGGTTACCTGGCCGTCTACCTGGCGGGCCTGGTCATCGGCAACAGCCGGCTGATACACAAAAAGGAGACAGGAACCTTCCTGAACGGCGTGACATGGCTGCTTCAAGTGGTGATGTTCCTTGTCCTGGGCCTGCTGGTCAATCCGCACGAAATGCTGGGCGTCACGGTAACGGCCATATTGGTCAGCTTCTTCATGATGCTGGTGGCCCGCCCTGTCAGCGTATGGCTCAGCCTCCTGCCTTTCGGGCGTAAAATCAGCGGCAAGTCCAAACTGTTTGTCTCGTGGGTGGGTCTACGCGGAGCGGCCCCCATCCTGTTCGCCACCTATCCAGTGGTAAGCAACGTGCCCGGAGGCGAGCAGATCTTCAACATCGTCTTCTTTGTCACCCTCATCTCGCTCGTGGCCCAGGGCATGACCCTGCCATGGGCAGCCCGCAAACTGGACCTCTGCGACCCTGTGCCCGAGAAGCCGGACTTCTTCGGCATTGAATTTCCCGACACGATGGACAGCAGCCTGCATGAAATCCGTTGCACGAAGAAGATGCTGGCCCAAGGCGACCACATCCGCGACATCCACTTTCCCAAGGGAGTGCTGGTCATGCTGGTGAAACGCGATGACCGTTTCCTGGTGCCCAACGGCGACCTGCAGCTACAGCCGGAAGACATCCTGCTTATCGTGGCCCAAGACGGGGTGGAACCGCCGTCCTGCGATGCCAAGTAAGTTAAAGAAGTGGAAAGAACCGCAAAAGGACAACATAAAAGAGGTTTCAACGCTTGCTTATCCGAAATAAATGCGTTACTTTGTAGAGCAAATAACCTAAACCGTTGTATTTAGCAACATTTTGTTTTATGAAGTTCAATATTCAAGCTATTAGAACCAACAGCCGAAAGGTGTACGACATTCTGCTCCGTTACACCCGTTGTACTTTCGGCGAGCTCGAGAACCTATGCAACCTGGCCAGCACGGACCTGTGCATGGCATTGCTACAGCTTCTGCGGGAAAAGAAGATAGAGCAGGTGAGTGAAAAACAAGGTATTTATTACCGCCTGGCTGTCCTGACCGCCTGATGCAGCAGAAGCATAGGTAGAAAACAAAATGTGAAAGGCTTGCATCCCTCACGGGGCGCAAGCCTTTCCTTATGTGTGTATTTATCCACTTCCACAGTGCCCGACGACAAATCCGCATGTGTGTCTGAACAGTTCATTAATCGGGCCATGAAAGGCCACGGGCAGAGATATCTGCGGGCAAGGGCGGGGATATCTGCGGGCAAGGGCGGAGATATCCCCCCGCAATGCCGTGCGATTGACCGCCAGAATAAAGTGCCCATTGACCTTGATTCCGCCAAATGGATATTGTCAATCTACAAAGCGCACCTTCTCCGCATTGCGAGGCTTGGCTGCCGGAGTTTCATCCGGGTAGCCGAAGGCAATGCAGTACAACAACTCATAACCCTCGCTGAAATCCAGCTTCTGCAAGTAAGGAGCGGCCTCCGCCGTTGTCAGCATGAAGCGCACAGGGCTGCCCAGGCAGCACGAGCCGATGCCCATTGACCAAGCGGACAACACCATGTTGCCGCCCAGCAGGCCACAGTCTATCTGCGACATGTCATAAGATGTGTCACGGGCGATGAACGCCACCGTAGGCGCATTGCGGAACATGTTCTTGAACGAGGGGTCCCCGGCAACCTTGGGATTGGCTTTCTTGAATATCTCCGTCAGACCGTTGATATACTCGGGATTGTCCACCACGCGAACCTCCCATGACTGCTTGTTCTGTCCATTGGGAGCGTTGATACCACAATTCAGAATAATCTGCATCGTGTCGCGATTCACGGCTTGAGGCTTGTACTGGCGGATGCTGCGACGCGTCAGGATGTTCTCAATCACTACGTCCGACTTGGCGGGAGTCTTTGCGACAGACTCTTCCTGTTGCGCAGACGGGGTGCAACCGCTGATGGCGGCACAAAGACACAGGCCGCCAAGGATGGTTTTCATTGCTTTCATACGTTTCAAGTTTTTGGGGTTATTATTAGCTTGTCAGGGGACAAAGATACGAAAAAGTAGTCTCGCCGGGAATCGAACCCGGATCTAAAGTTTAGGAAACTTCTATTCTATCCGTTGAACTACAAGACCATTCAACCCCGAAAAAGAGAGGGAACAAGGAATGTGGCCGCAAAGATAACACTTTCCACTGATTTTACGAAGAAAAGTTTTGAGAATCCGATTAACTTTCCGAAATTTGTCGGCTGGACACGCGTCCGACACTAAATATAAGAACTACATTAAACATAACACGTTAAGATTATGGCAAACGACATGATGGTCAAAGAACTGGACGAAGTGGTAGTACGGTTCTCGGGCGACTCCGGCGACGGAATGCAACTCGCCGGCAACATCTTTTCTACAGTTTCGGCTACGGTGGGAAACGACATCAGCACCTTCCCCGACTATCCGGCAGACATCCGCGCCCCGCAAGGCTCGCTGACGGGAGTATCGGGCTTCCAGGTGCACATCGGCGCCCGCAAGGTCTATACGCCGGGTGACAAGTGCGACCTGCTGGTGGCCATGAACGCCGCTGCCCTGAAGACACAGTATAAGTTCGCCAAACCAAACGGGTGCATCATTATCGACACGGACGCCTTCCAGAAGTCGGATTTGGAGAAGGCTGCCTTTGCCACGGACGACCCCATTGCCGAACTGGGCATCAAGCAAGAGCTGATCGCCGCCCCCATCACGAAGATGGTGAAGGACTGCCTGGCAGACACGGGCATGGACAACAAGGCGATGCTGAAGTGCCGCAACATGTTTGTCGTGGGCCTGGTGTGCTGGCTCTTCGACCGCGACCTGACCATCGCCGAGGTCTTCCTGCGCGAAAAGTTCGCCAAGAAGCCCGAGGTGGCCGAGGCCAACATCAAGGTGATTCATGCCGGATGGGACTACGGACATAACACGCATGCCTCCATAGCCCACTCCACCTGGCGCATCGAGAGCAAGGAGAAGGTGCCCGGACGCTACATGGACATCACGGGCAACAAGGCCACGGCCTACGGCTTCATCGCCGCCGCCGAAAAAGCCGGGTTGAAGCTGTTCCTCGGCTCTTATCCCATCACTCCCGCCACGGACGTGCTGCATGAGTTGTCCAAACACAAATCGCTGGGCGTCATGACCGTGCAATGCGAGGACGAGATTTCGGGCTGCTCCACCGCCATCGGCGCTTCGTTTGCCGGGGCACTGGCCGTCACGTCCACCTCCGGCCCGGGCGTCTGCCTCAAGTCGGAAGCTATGAACCTGGCCGTCATCACGGAGTTGCCCCTGGTGGTATTGGACGTGCAGCGCGGCGGCCCTTCCACGGGTTTGCCCACCAAGTCCGAGCAGACGGACCTGCTCCAGGCTCTCTTCGGACGCAACGGCGAAAGCCCCATGCCGGTCATTGCCGCTACTTCGCCTACGAATTGTTTTGATGCCGCCTACATGGCCAGCAAGATTGCCTTAGAGCACATGACGCCCGTCGTGCTGCTGACCGACGGCTATGTGGCCAACGGCTCCGGCTCTTGGCGTCTGCCCAAACTCGCTGAATATCCGGACATCAAGCCGCCCTACGTGAAGGAAGGCATGGAAGGACACTATGCCCCCTATCTCCGCAATGCCGAGACGGGCGTGCGCTATTGGGCCATCCCCGGACAGAAGGGCTTCACCCACATCCTGGGCGGCCTGGAGAAGGACAGCTGGACGGGTGCCATCTCTACTGACCCGGAGAACCACAACCTGATGTGCCGCTTGCGTGCCGAGAAGGTGGCCAAGATTCCCGTGCCCGACGTCCGGGTGTATGGCTGTGCGGACGATGCCGACCTGCTCATCGTGGGTTTCGGCGGTACGTTCGGCCACTTGTATTCGGCCATGGACGAGCTGAACAAGGCCGGGCAGAAAGTCGCCCTGGCCCACTTCAGCTATATCAACCCCTTGCCCCGGAACACGGCCGAGGTGCTGAAGAAGTATCCCAAGGTGGTCGTGGCCGAACAGAACCTGGGCCAGTTTGCCGGCTACCTGCGCATGAAGGTGGACGGCTTCGTGCCCTACCAGTACAACGAGGTCAAGGGTCAGCCGTTCGTGGTGAGCGAACTGGTGGCCGCTTTCACCCAAATCATCAACCAATAATCAGGAGGACAAATCATGGACAACAACAATACTACCTTTACTGCAAAAGATTTTAAGAAAGGACAACCCCGCTGGTGTCCCGGTTGCGGCGACCACTTCTTCCTCGCCTCCCTGCACAAGGCCATGGCCGAGCTGGGCATCGCCCCGTGGCAGACGGCTGTCATCTCCGGCATCGGCTGCTCCAGCCGCTTGCCATACTACATGAACACCTACGCCATGCAGACCATACACGGCCGTGCCGCCGCCATCTCGACGGGTGCCAAGGTGGCCAATCCCGCCCTGACTGTCTGGCAGATTTCGGGCGACGGAGACGGGCTGGCCATCGGTGGCAACCACTTCATCCACGCCGTGCGGCGCAACATTGACATCAACATGATTTTGCTGAACAACCGCATCTACGGCCTGACCAAGGGACAATATTCGCCCACGTCGCCCCGCGGGTTTGTCAGCAAGTCATCGCCTTACGGCACGGTGGAAGACCCCTTCCATCCGGCAGAGCTGTGCTTCGGCGCACGCGGACGCTTCTTTGCCCGCGCCGTGGCCACGGACGCACAAGGCACGGTGGATATCCTGAAGGCCGCCGCCCGGCACAAGGGCGCCTCGGTGTGCGAAATCCTCCAGAACTGCGTCATCTTCAACAACGGCACGCACGACTCTGTATATAATAAGGAGGGACGCGCCAAGAACGCCATCTATCTGGAGCACGGCAAACCGATGCTCTTCGGCGAAAACCACGAATACGGTCTGGCGCAGGAAGGTTTCGGGTTGAAGGTGGTAAAACTTGGCGAAAACGGCATCACCGAGAAGGATATCCTCATCCACGACGCGCACTGCATGGACAATACCCTGCAACTGAAGCTGGCGTTGATGGAGGGTCCCGACTTCCCCATTGCCCTGGGCGTCATCCGCGATGTGGACGAGCCGACCTACGATGAGGCCGTACATGCGCAGATCGAGGAAGTCAGCGCCAAGAAAAGCTACCATAACTTCGAGGAACTGCTGATGACCAACGATACGTGGGAGGTGAAATAATTCCCCTACCCGCCCCGGCAGCGACAATTCATCCGTCCACCCCGGGCAGAACGCTCGTCCCGAGGCGGACGGATGCTTCGTCCACTCTGGACATGTCACCCGTCCAACCGCAAACGGATATTAACAATTTGAGTAACTTGCATATGTATGTAACAATCATATTCCTTTCCCATGCAGCACAAAGCATACGACTACCTCATCATCGGCGCCGGTCTCTTCGGTGCCGTGTTCGCCCATGAAGCCCGCCGGGCCGGAAAACGGTGCCTCGTGGTGGATAAGCGTGCGCACCGCGGCGGCAACCTCTATTGCGAAGATGTGGATGGCATCCACGTGCATAAGTATGGTGCCCATATCTTTCACACCGACAACAAGGATGTGTGGCAGTACGTCAACCGGTTCGTCGAGTTCAACCGCTACACCAACTCCCCCGTAGCCCGCTACGGCGACCGCCTGTACAACCTGCCTTTCAACATGAGCACTTTCTATCAGTTGTGGGGAGTAACCACGCCCGCCGAAGCACAAGCCAAACTCGATGAACAACGAGCGGAATACGCCCTCATCGCCGAACCTGCCAACCTGGAAGAACAAGCTTTGAAACTCTGCGGACGGGACATCTACGAACGCCTCATCAAGGGATACACCGAAAAGCAATGGGGGCGCGCGGCCACCGAACTGCCCGCCTTCATCATCCGCCGCCTGCCTTTCCGCTTCACCTTCGACAACAACTACTTCAACGATGCTTACCAAGGCATCCCCATCGGCGGCTACAACCGGCTGATCGATGTCCTGCTGGAAGGCTCGGAAGTCCGTCTAGACACGGACTATTTCCGGCACAAAGACGAACTGGACGCCCTGGCCGCACGAACACTCTTCACGGGTTGCATTGACGAATTTTTCAGCTACCGGCTCGGACGTTTGGAGTATCGCAGCCTTCACTTTGAGGAACAGCGGCTATACAACACGGACAACTTCCAAGGCAATGCCGTAGTAAACTACACGGAACGTGCCGTGCCTTACACCCGCATCATCGAACACAAACACTTCGAATTCGGCCGCCAGCCGCACACCGTCATCACCTACGAATATCCCGACCGCTTCGGCCCGGGCAAGGAACCTTACTATCCGGTGAATGACGAACGGAACAGCCGCCTTTATGCCGACTATCGGGAAATGGCCGCCACGTTGCCCAACGTCCTGTTCGGCGGAAGGCTGGGACAATATACCTATGCCGACATGGACGACACGGTGGCGGCGGCGCTACAGCTTGCACGGGAGATATTCGGACAATAACTTGCCTGTTCAGTGAAAAAAGAATACCTTTGTAGCCATTCATGCATTAGCTATCAACTATGGACAGCCTTCACATCCTTACACCTGTAAAAGATTCAATAGACCTGACGCTGGACACCATCCGTGCTATCTGCGGGTCAACCATCACCGTAACCTGCCAATATACGGTGTACAACGACTTCAGCACCGCCGAGAACACCGCCCGGCTGGAGGAAGCAGCCCGCCAATACGGCTTCCGTCTGGTCAACCTGGCGGACGTGACCGACCACCCCTCGCCCAACTATCTGCTGGTGCTGCAAATGGCCCAGCAGGAAGCTCTCCGGGCCAATGCCGGCCTGCTCATTGTAGAATCGGACGTGGTGGTAAAACCCGATACCCTGCAAGCCCTTTTCGACGGGGCCGGACGGCAAGAGAAATGCGCCATCGCCGCCGCCGTCACGGTGGATGAAACAGGCGCCATCAATTATCCCTACCTCCATGCCAAAGGACACGAGGGTACTGTCTACCCCGAACGGAAACATTGCAGCTTCTGCTGCTCCCTGCTGACGCCGGAGTTCCTGCGCGCCTTCGACTTCCGCGAACTGGACGCTTCGAAGAACTGGTTCGATGTCACCCTATCGCATGAGGCACTGAAGGCCGGATTCCGCAACTACGTCTTCGCCAACCTGCCCGTATGGCACCGCCCGCACGGTAGCCGGCCCTGGAAACAGCTGAAGTACAAGAATCCCCTGAAGTATTACTGGTTGAAATACACCAAAGGTTTGGACAAAATCTAACGCGTATGGGACTGCTTAACCATCGGACACTGGTGCTCCACCCGGACTATACCGAACTGGCGGACTTCCTGCAAAGCCTGCCGGAGCGTTTCGCCCGGGGCGAGGGCACGCTCATTCACAACGGGCGCAACCAACTGCGGCGCATCACCTGCCAAGGCACGGACTATGTGGCCAAGTCCTTCCGGCGCCCCAACTTCATCAACCGCTTCGTCTACGGCATTTTCCGCCCGTCCAAGGCCAAGCGTTCGTATGACCACGCAAGGATGTTCCAGGCCATCGGGGTCGGCACCCCCCAGCCGGTGGGCTACCTGAACATCCGCCGGGGACTGCTGTTCGACCGCAGCTACTACGTCACCCTGGCCTCCACCTGCCCCTACCGCTACGAAGACCTGTTCCATAGGCAATTCGATTATGAGGACGAAGTGCTGCGGGCCGTCGGCCATGTAACCGCCATCCTGCACAACCACGGTTATGCCCACAAGGATTATGGACGGGCCAATATCCTGTTCGGGCGGACCCCCCAAGGCATCCGCCTGGACATCGTGGACCTGAACCGCCTGGCGGTCGGCCCGCTGGACATGAAAGCCGGCTGCAAGAACTTGGAACGCCTGCCCGCCACACCCGCCATGCACCGTATTATCGCCACGGAGTATGCCCGTGTCCGCGGTTTCGACCCCGAAGCGTGCTACCGCCTGATGGTGGCCTACCGCAGCACCCAGCCCGGCAAAGAACCCCAGGAGATTGACGCATTACGAAACTTCAACATCCCCAAGCCATGAAAATCATCGCAGTAGTAGTGACCTACAACCGGCTGGAACTGCTGAAACGCACCATCAGCTGCCTCCAGGGGCAAAGCCGCCCGCTGGACGAGCTCCTCGTCGTGAACAACGGCAGCACGGACGGCACATCCGACTGGCTGGACACGCAGCAGGGACTCCACGCCATCACCCAGACCAACACCGGCGGCTCCGGCGGCTTCCACACCGGCATCCGCGCGGCTTTTCTCCGCCAAGCGGACTGGATCTGGTGCATGGACGATGACGTTTTTCCCCGCGCCGATTGCCTGGAACGCCTGTTGCGGCACACGGACGACGCCCCCCGCACCGGCATCCTGGCCCCGCGCCGCCTGTTGGAGGGACGCATCTTCACCAACGACTTCCGGGCGCTGAACCTGACCAACCCCTTCGCCTCAATGTACCAAAAGAAGTTGAAAGGGCAGGCTGTGGATGCCCCCACAGACATCTGCGGCACAGCCTTCGAGGGCCTCTGCATCAGCAAGGAATGCGTGGCGGAAATCGGCCTGCCCAACCGCGACCTCTTCATCTTCTGTGACGACACGGACTACTGCATACGTGCCGTGCTGGCCCGCTACCGCATCCGCTACATCCCCGACGCCCTGATGGACAAACAACGATTCTTCACACAATGCAGCTGGAGCGAACGGCAGCACCAGAAGAAATGGAAACGCTTCTACCAAGTGCGCAACGCCACCTACCTGAACCACCGCTACGGGCGCAACTGGGCCGTCCGGTACCTGCGCGGCCTCAACGGCGCGCTAGGCTACATACTCATCGTCCTGCTGACCGCCCCGTTCACGAAGGCCTACCGATGGGGCGACATCCGGCGGTTCTGGAAGGCCTACCGCGACGGCGTGCAAGAGAGACTGGGAAACATGTCAATGACATAAACAAGAATACCAATGAAAATAAACTGCGTAGTCGTAACCTACAATAGACTCAGCCTGCTGAAAGAATGCCTGGCCGCACTGGAGAGCCAGACATATGCCCCCAACCAAATCGTCATCATAGACAACTGCTCCACGGACGGGACAGAAGCCTTCCTGAGAGGACTGCCGGAGGGTAAATACTACGTCGTACGGACGGAGCGGAACTTGGGCGGCGCCGGCGGTTTCTCCTTGGGACTGAAGACGGCCGTAGCTGCGGGGTGCGACTTTGCGTGGCTGATGGATGACGACACCATCCCCGAACCAACCGCGTTAGAAGAGCTGGTGAAGGTGGCCTCCGCAGACCCCGGGGCTGGCTTTGTCTGCAGCCGGGTTGACTGGACGGACGGCATGCCGCACGTCATGAACAAAGCCGCACTGATATGCGACAAACGAGGCAACCCGCTGCCGCTGCAAGAAGCCGGCCAGCCGGCCAGCCGTTGCCGCCTCTGCTCCTTTGTGTCCGTACTGGTCAATGCGGATGCCGTCCGCAAGGTGGGACTTCCCGTCAAGGAGTTCTTCATCTGGTGCGACGATATTGAATATACCCTGCGCATCTCCGATGCCGGCTATCCCTGCTATTTCGCCCCGCAGAGCGTGGCAGTGCACAAGACCGCATCAAATTACTCGCCTGCCATCCATGAGGTACCGGCCTCTCTTGCCTGGAGGTTTTATTACCAAGCCCGGAACCGTTGCTACATGAAACGCCGGAAAACGAGGAACAAACTGATTTTCTTCGTGTCCGTCTGGAATATGTATAGGATCTACAAGCAACGCATCCGGCGCAGAAAAGACAAGGCGGAACAGAAGGCCTTCCTGGATGCTGTCAGAAGAGGTTGCAAGGATGGGCTTACGTTTTGTCCTGAGATAGAGTACCTGCCGCCTCTTAATGAGCACGACTGCCCTGAAACGGCCCTTGAAAAGGCGTGACAAAGTTAACGGACGACATGATCGCCCTCGCCGAACCCTCGCGCCTGATCATCCTCATACCCGCCGACCTGGACGACGGCGAATACACGCTGACCGTCACCACCCAGTACAAGGGAACCAGCAATGACTACTTCAAGACACCCCGCAGCACCTCGCAGACCATCTATGTCGGCGGCGCGCCCCAGACACCCGGCACCGGAAGTGGCGGAGGTGCGGGCGAAAGCGAAGAAGGCTCGTTTGGGTAATTAATATTTTGAAACACCTATAGATTTTTATTGACGATTATTCACTGTTGGACGGGTGACCCGTCCAGGGTGGACATACGGAAAGTCCACCCCGGACGAGCATTCCTCGCAGGGTGGACTTGCTTTTTGTCCGGCTCAAAAGGTATTCACAGCTCTTCCATCCGCACATACTTGGGCCGGCGCAGCCCCAGCCGGAACGGCAGCAAGCGGAAAAAGCGCTTAAAGCGCATCAAGGGGTTATGCAACACGCGTTGCCCGCGCCAAGGTGTCAGATCCTGATACTTGAAGTAAACGTCACGCAGGGGGTGCTGGCTGTCATACTCCCACGGCTTGCGGTTGGTGAAGTGCAGAATGACGGGATGCAGCAGCACCTGCGCGAAGCGGGCCCGCCACGCCTCGTCCATTCGGCGCGGACGGCGATAGAAGGCATCCTGCACATTCCACTTCAAGCCAACCAGCCGCTTGTGGGCGTGGAGGACGCTGTTCAGCAGGTCCTGGTCGTTGAAGAGGATACGCTCGGGATAACGGCGGTAATAATCGATGCAGGCCCGGGCCACGCCGTGTCGCCGCCAATAGTCCAGGTTGATGAGCAGGACGCCCGCGTTGAAGTAAGAATCCTCCATGGGATACTGCAACGTCTCATACCTGGCAGCCTCGCGGCAGCCCATGTCCTCGACGGCGGCCACAGCCACATCGTCCAACGGCGTGTCCCACAGCGGGCGGATATCCCCTGTCACCACGATGTCACAGTCCAGGTAGAGCAGGCGGTCCACCCCGGCGGGCAGCAGCTCGGAGAGGATGCACCGGTAATACGTGGCCATCGAGATGCGCCGGCTGAACTTACGGATGGTGAAGCCCTCCAACAGGGAGGGGTCTGGCTCGTAGAAGGCGACACGGCTGCCATAGCGGGCGGCCAAGCCTGTCAGGACAGTCTGTTCCTTGGCCGTCAGCCCGCGGGCCAGGATGTGCACGGTGAATGTTTCTGCGCGGTTGTTCTCGAACAGCGAAACGAGCGTCACGGCACAGTGGCGAACATAGTTGGAATCAATGTTGCAAGCGATATGTATCATATTTCCAGTTTTTGATTATCCTTAATCTCTGTATCTCAAATTCCCGGTATGAACCTCCGCCAAAAGGCCACGCGGCTCTTGTGCCTGTAACCGTGGCACCCCATGGGAAGCTGCCGCCCGTTCAGCCGCCAGCAGACACGGGGCTTGAGGTCAAAGGCGAACCGAAGGGCCGTTTCCACGGCAGGCGTCTTCAACTCTCCGGGAACCAAGGCCCAGAAAATATCCTCATTATGCATGGTGTCTGCCCGACTGTTGAAGTCGTCAATCTCACGGGCATAGCGCAGACAGGCGTCGCGGAAAGCCGAAACACGGCGCAGGCACAACCCGCCGTTACCTATCCTGCCGTACATCTGCTGGCGCGAGATGCCGCAAGCGGGCATGCACAACCGGCGCTTCAATGCCAGCCACTGCTTCAGCGGGAAATGCCGGTAGCGCGGGCGCAAAGGCCACGGAGCCGCCACCAGGTCGTAGCCCGCCCGGCACCAATCAGCCAACTCATCGCGGAAAAGCCAGGCGTCCGTGTGGCAAATCAGGATATACTCCGTATCTGCGAACAAGGCATAGAAATCCGCAGACATCATCATCTCGTTGTAGCCTGCAATGCCACGCCGAGTCCCCAGCCAGTCGCCAGAGACGCTCATCACCTCCGCCCGGGGATACCGGCGGGCAATGGCCGACAGGTCAAGTCCCTCGGGCTTGAGGAACACAACAGGATGGATGTCCAGGACACGCATATTGTTCGCTAATGCCTCGCTCTCCCACCGGTCCAATGTCTCTCTGTAAAACGGTACAACGACCTTGACCATAGCACTCATATACATTCTTTATCCTTTGATGCCTGCAAAGGTATGGATTATAGGATAAAAACACTACCTTTGCACCGAAAAAACATCTATCATCCTTTCGTAGACACATGAATCATGAGCGACAGCCTTTTCTATAAACTGCACAGCGGCAAACCGAACAAGCTGCTCAACCTGCTCAGCAACTTCCTGGGCCTGCTCGTTCCCGACGCCTGCTACCGCGCCCGTCGCGAGCGGAAACTACGGGCCGCACAGTCACGCCCGGACTATGACTACATGCTGCAACGCGCGGCCTACTATAACCGCATTAGTACCCCTTGGCAAGTTTCCCCGCAAGACGCGTTGCGCCGGGAGCGTAGCTGGCTCTACTTCACGGGGACTCTCTACGGCTTCCGCCTGAAGACGTTCCACACGGCCTACTATTTCGACCAGCACGACGTAACCCGCTGGTTTCCATCCCACCTGCGCTGGAACTTCTGTCCGGGCGATGTCTACTTCACCCCCACCGTACCCACCGTTGTCAAGAGCCGCCTGCTCACGGCAGACAACCACAACTCAGTGGTGCTAAAGCTGGACAAGCTGCGCCACTTCCTGTTCGTGCATGACACGAAGACTTTCCGCGAGAAGAAAGACTGTGCCATCTTCCGGGGCAAGATCCGCCAAAGCCGCCTGCGAAGCCGCTTCCTGGAGATGTTTTTCGGACATCCGCTGTGCGACTGCGGGGTGGTGGGCCGCAACGAGGGCTGCCCGGAGGTATGGATGACACCCAAGAAAACCATCCGCGAACACTTGGACTACAAATTCATCATCGCCCTGGAAGGCAACGACGTGGCCTCCAACCTGAAGTGGGTGATGTCGTCCAACTCATTGGCCGTGATGACCCGCCCCACATGCGAAACATGGTTCATGGAAGGCACGCTCCGACCCGGTTACCACTATGTGGAAGTGCGCGAGGATTTCTCGGACTTCGAGGAAAAACTCCGCCACTACATCGCCCATCCGGAGGAGGCAGAGGAAATCATCCGCCACGCCCATGAATATGTCGCCCAATTCCGCGACGCGGAACGCGAGGAACTGCTTCAACTGATGGTGATGGAGCGGTACTTCGAAACCAGCGGACAACTCTAATTCACCCGGGCAATATACCATCCAGCCCCATAGACTTACGCATTTACCAGCCATTTACGAACCACTTTCCACAGATTTTCCGTAACTTTGTCCCGAAATGCCGATATAGTACGAATATGAACGAGACGAACAAGATACAGGAAAACAACGACCAATTGCTACCGCTGGACGAAGCCAACGACACCCCTCAGCCCACGCGGGTGGACTACACCGAGGAGAACATCCGCCACCTGGACGACATGGAGCACATCCGTGTACGCTCCGGCATGTACATAGGACGCCTGGGCGACGGCTCGCAGAGCGACGACGGCATCTACGTGCTGCTGAAGGAGACGATAGACAACTCGATAGACGAGTTCAAGATGGGCGCAGGCAAGAAAATCGAGGTGACCATCGAGGACAACCGCCGCGTCAGCGTGCGCGACTATGGACGAGGCATCCCCCAAGGCAAACTGGTGGAAGCGGTGAGCAAACTGAACACGGGCGGCAAGTACGACTCGAAGGCGTTCAAGAAGAGCGTGGGCCTGAACGGTGTGGGCATCAAGGCGGTGAACGCGCTGAGCACGAGATTCGAGGTGCGCAGCTACCGCGACGGCAAGGTCCGTGCCGTGGTGTTCGAACGGGGCGTGTTGCTGAGCGACGTCACCGAGGACTCCACGGAGGAAACCGGCACCTACATCTACTTCGAGCCGGACGACACGCTGTTCGTCGGCTTCAGCTTCCAGAACCAGTTCGTGGAGAACCTGCTGCGCAACTACACCTACCTCAACACGGGACTGACCTTCGTCTACAACGGACAACGCATCCTCTCGCGCCACGGCCTGGAGGACCTGCTGAAGGACAACATGACCAGCGAGGGCCTCTACGACATCATCCACCTCAAGGGCGAGGACATCGAAATAGCCTTCACCCATACCAACCAATACGGCGAGGAATATTACTCCTTCGTCAACGGCCAGCACACCACACAGGGCGGCACACATCAAAGTGCCTTGAAGGAGCATCTGGCGCGCACCATTAAGGAGTTCTACAACAAGAATTTCGATTACGCCGACATCCGCAACGGACTGGTGGCCGCCATCGCCATCAACGTGGAAGAGCCGATGTTCGAAAGCCAGACAAAGACAAAGCTGGGCAGCAACAACATGTGGCCCGCCGTCCCCCAGGAAGACAAGCCCGCCGGACCCAGCATCAACAAATACGTGGGCGACTTCGTCAAGACCGAGGTGGACAACTACCTGCACAAGAACCCGCTGGTGGCCGAAGTGATGCTGCAGAAAATACAAGATTCGGAGAAGGAGCGCAAAGCCATAGCCGGCGTCACGAAACTGGCCCGCGAACGCGCCAAGAAGGCCAACCTGCACAACCGCAAGCTGCGCGATTGCCGCTATCACCTGAGCGACGGCAAGGGCAAGGAACAGGAAGCGGAGTCGTGCATCTTCATCACCGAGGGCGACTCGGCCAGCGGCTCCATCACCAAGAGCCGCGACGTCAACACGCAGGCCGTATTCTCCCTGCGCGGCAAGCCGCTGAACAGCTACGGGCTGACCAAGAAGGTGGTGTATGAAAACGAAGAGTTCAACCTCCTGCAAGCCGCCCTCAACATCGAAGACGGCATGGAAGGACTGCGCTACAACAAAGTCATCGTGGCCACCGATGCCGACGTGGACGGCATGCACATCCGCCTGCTGATGATTACGTTCTTCCTCCAGTTCTTCCCCGACCTCATCAAGAAGGGGCACGTATATATCCTGCAAACACCCCTGTTCCGCGTGCGCAACAAGAAGAAGACCACCTATTGCTACACCGAAGAGGAACGCATCCGCGCCATCAGCGAGCTGGGTCCCAACCCGGAAATCACCCGTTTCAAGGGACTGGGAGAAATCTCGCCCGACGAGTTCCGCCACTTCATCGGCAAGGACATGCGCCTGGAGCCGGTCAGCCTGCGCAAGACAGACTCGGTGAAGGACATGCTGGAGTTCTACATGGGCAAGAACACGATGGAACGCCAGAACTTCATCATCGACAATCTGGTGATTGAGGAAGACTTGGTGGAGGAAGAATAATTAAAACAAAACAACCGAAAGCATATGACCCGAGCCATCTTCCCCGGCACGTTCGACCCCTTCACCGCCGGACATGCCTCCATCGTCCGCCGCGCGCTGACGTTCATCGACGAAATCGTCATCGCCATCGGCATCAACGAAAGCAAGCACACGCACTTCCCCCTGGAGCAGCGCAAACGAATGATTGCCGACTATTACAGGCACGAACCACGCATCACGGTCGAATCCTACGACGGGCTGACCACCGACTTCGCACAACAGGCGGGAGCCAACCTCATCGTACGCGGCATACGCACGGTGCGCGACTTCGAATACGAAGAAACCATCGCCGACATCAACCGCAAGCTGACGGGCATCGAGACCATCCTGCTCTTCACCGAGCCGGAACTGACATGCGTCAGCTCCACCATCGTGCGCGAGCTGTTGAGCTTCGGCAAAGACATCAGCCAGTTTGTGCCGGAGGGAATGCGGCTCAACCAAGAGTGAGAAAACGAACAACGAATCATAAAACCAGACCTGATGAAAAAGATAATCACATCTATCCTGTGCCTTGCCGCCTTCGGATGGCAAGCCCTGGCGCAAAGCAATATGCCCCTGCGCAAACTCCAGATGGCCGAGTTCGCCATCAGCCGCCTGTATGTAGACTCCGTAGACGAGGACAAAATGGTGGAAAGCGCCATCATCGAGATGCTGGCCCAACTGGATCCGCACTCGACGTACAACAACGCCGAAGAAGTGCGTGCCATGAACGAACCGCTGCAAGGCAACTTCGAAGGCATCGGCATCCAGTTCCAAATGATAGAAGACACCCTGCTGGTCATCCAGCCCGTCAGCGGAGGACCCTCGGAGAAGGTAGGCATCCTGGCGGGCGACCGCATCACGGCGGTGAACGATACGACCATTGCCGGCGTCAAGATGGGCACCGATGACATCATGAAGCGTTTGCGCGGCCCCAAAGGCACGAAAGTGAACCTCACCATCGTGCGGCGCGGCGTGACAGACCCGCTCTCCTTCACCGTGAAGCGCGACAAGATTCCCATCTTCAGCCTCGATGCCGCCTATATGATTCAACCCCAAACCGGTTATATCCGCATCAACCGCTTTGCCGCCACCACGGGCGAGGAATTTCTCCAAGCCCTGGAAAAGCTACAGGCACAGGGCATGAAGGACCTCATACTCGACCTGCAAGGCAACGGCGGAGGCTACCTCAATGCCGCCATCGACCTGGCCAACCAGTTCTTGAACCAGAAAGAACTCATTGTCTACACCGAAGGACGGGCTGAACGACGCCGCAACTTCCTGGCACAAGGCAACGGACGCCTCACAGGCGGACGCCTCGTGGTGCTGGTAGACGAATATTCGGCCTCGGCCAGCGAAATCGTCACAGGAGCCATACAGGACTGGGACCGCGGCGTGGTAGTCGGCCGCCGCACCTTCGGCAAGGGATTGGTGCAACGCCCCATCGACCTGCCCGACGGCTCGATGATACGACTCACCGTGGCACGCTACTACACCCCCGCCGGACGCTGCATACAGAAACCCTATGACACCTCTGCCAAGAACGGCGAAGACATGCTGGAACAGTATCACCGCGACCTGCTGGACCGCTTCAACCACGGCGAACTGATGCACGCCGACAGCATCCACTTCCCCGACTCGCTGAAATACCGCACCCAACGGTTGCGGCGCACCGTCTATGGCGGCGGAGGCATCATGCCCGACTTCTTCGTACCCATCGACACGACCCTCTACACGGACTACCACCGCGACCTCGTGGCCAAAGGTGTCATCATCCGCAGCACCACGGGCTACATCGAACAACACCGCCAGGAACTGAAGAAGAAATACAAGGACTTCAAGGCCTTCGACAAAAAGTTCGAAATAGACGACGATTTCATGAACGAAGTGCTGGCACTGGCCGAAAAAGAGAAAATAGCGTTCAACGAAGAACAATATGAACGCTCCCTGCCCCTGCTGAAAACCCAGCTGAAAGCCCTCATCGCCCGCGACCTATGGGACATGAGCGAATATTTCCAGGTGATGAACACCACCGACCGCACCGTACAACAGGCGCTGAAGGTGCTGAACGAAGGGGCTTACGAACGGCTGATGACCCGTCCTGTGCTCCAGCCCCTCCCGGCTCAATAGAACTGATATTTAAGGATTTATCTTTGAGGAATAGGAGGGAGTTATAAGGAGTTAGAGGCCGATAGTTAGTCCGGTGATAACGTCAAAGGTGTTGGCCTTTAACTCCTTATAACTCCTTAACTCCTTCACTTAAGCTTTAGCGTTTTCCGTCGCCTCCGATAGCGTTCCACACCAAGGCGCTGACCGCTGCCCCCACAAACGGAGCCACGATGAACAGCCACAATTGTGACAACGCCTTACCGCCCTCAAACAGAGCCGGACCGATGCTACGTGCCGGATTGACCGAAGTACCCGTAATGGGAATGCAGACAATGTGCACCAACACCAGCGTCAGGCCGATGGCCAGTCCGGCCAGGTTGCCTGCACCCTTCTTGCTGTCTGTAGTGCCCAACACCACCAGCACAAAAATAAAAGTGAAAATGGCCTCGGCCAGGAAGGCCTGAATCAGCATGCCGTCGGCATACGAGTTACTGCCCGTCTCCGTAGGACCGCCATGTGCGCCCGTAGACACCAGTGCCCACAAGATGGCCGACCCGATGATGGCGCCAATCACCTGAAACAGCATATACATACCCGCATCTTTACCGCTCATCCGCCCAGACATCCAAACGCCCAGCGTGATGGCAGGATTGATGTGGCAGCCCGATATGCCTCCGATAGTATAGGCCATAGCCACCACGGACAAGCCGAAGGCCAACGCCACGCCCAATGTTCCAACACCTGCGCTCACCGCGCCCGCAGCATGGCCGGCAAAGACGGCACTGCCGCAACCCATCAATACGAGGACCATGGTCCCCACCATTTCTGCTAAGTACTTTTTCATAAGTCTGATGATTTAAAAGTTTATCCGCGTCAAATATAACGAATTTGCAGGAACAGTGGTTCACGAACTAACGCTTTTTTTCAGCCGGACTGCATAAAAGTTGTTTCATGGGGACACAGATAGGTAAGTAATCAGAATTAAATGATAATTTATGTGCGCGAAGCGCACAATGGTTAATGGTTTGGTTAATGATAAATGGTTAATAGGCTTGTGCATGGTTCCTTTTGCTACGTATTA
>DHKFC23501__coassemble_1083_pt1 | contig 43953 bp, 29 predicted proteins | sample DHKFC23501__metabat2_low_PE_030 | metagenome-assembled genome bin DHKFC23501
AAACCCCTTTAGCCTTTTTTATTACATCATTGGGACACTTGCGAAACTTAAGTAACTCCTTATAACCCTCCCTTCCATTCCTCAAAGAAATTCTTGCAACTTACCTATTCAGTCTCTCTTAAGCCTCTTTCCGGTTTCTTTTTCTATCAGCTACCTCTTCCCTATCCCCCTGTACACAATCTCCAGTCCATCCAATTCCTCTTTATCATAAATATTCCTTCCATCGATAATGATCGCCTGCCTCATCGTCTTCTTCAACACGCCCCAACTTGGCACACGGAACTCTTTCCACTCCGTCACCAGCAACAAGGCATCCGCATCCAGCACGGCATCGTACATATCCGTGGCATACAGCACCTTGTCGCCTATCCGGCGCTTGCACTCATTCATGGCAATGGGGTCATAGGCCTTGACAGTAGCCCCGGCTTCCACCAGTTTGTCTATCAGTACCAGGGCGGGTGCCTCGCGCATGTCGTCTGTTTCCGGCTTGAAGGCCAGGCCCCACAAGGCTATCCGCTTCCCTTTGAGGTCTCCATCAAAATGTTTCATCAATTTCTCAAAAAGGATCGCTTTCTGGCGTTCGTTCACTTCTTCCACAGCCTTCAGCACGCGCATCGAATAACCGTTTTTCTCCGCAGTCTTGATAAGGGCCTTGACATCCTTGGGGAAGCAGGAACCGCCATATCCACAACCCGGATAGAGGAACTTGCTGCCGATACGGCTGTCTGCACCGATGCCCTTACGAACCATATTCACATCTGCACCGACCAACTCGCATAAATTGGCGATATCGTTCATGAAACTGATACGGGTGGCCAGCATGGAATTGGCAGCATACTTGATCATCTCCGCACTGGGAATGTCGGTAAATATCAGGCGGTAGTTGTTCATCATGAAGGGTTTGTACAGGCGTTCCATGAGGGACTTGGCCCGGTCGCTTTCCACACCGACCACCACCCTGTCGGGCTTCATGAAATCGTCCACGGCATTGCCTTCCTTCAGAAACTCAGGATTGGAGGCCACGTCAAACTCTACCTCTACGCCCCGCTTGTCCAGTTCTTCCCGGATGGCGGCTTTTACCTTTTGGGCCGTGCCGACCGGAACCGTGCTCTTGGTAACCACCAGGACATACTTGTGGATGTTCCGGCCGATGGTGCGGGCTACTTCCAGGACATACTTCAAGTCCGCACTGCCATCCTCGTCCGGAGGTGTCCCCACGGCACTGAATACCACCTCGACCTCGTCCAGGCACTCCGTTAAATCCGTGGAAAACTTCAAACGGCCCGCCTGGTAGTTACGGTGCACCATATCTTCCAAGCCCGGTTCGTAGATGGGGATAATACCCTTCTTCAGGTTTTCAATCTTCTCCGTCTGCACGTCCACACAGGTGACATCCACACCCATTTCTGAAAAACATGTACCGGTGACCAAACCGACGTAACCGGTGCCTACTATAGCTATCTTCATTGCTTAAACCTGATTAAGTAAGTTGTAAGAATTAAATAATAATTTATTTTTGAGGAGTTAGAGGAAATTATAAGGAGTTAGAGAGAGTTATAGGCCGTATGTTGGTCCGGCGATTTCCGGCATCATCCATGTAAATGTAGTATTGGCCTTAATAACTTATATTCCATAAAAAGAGCGGTACCATTCCACAGTCTCCCTCACTCCTTCCCGAATGGGCTTGCAGGGTTTGAAGCCCAATTCTTCTTGCAGGGATGTCGTATCAGCATTGGTCTGATAGACATCACCGGGCTGCATGGGCAAGTAGATTTTTTCTGCCGGATGACCGATAGCTTCCTCGATGGCACTTATAAAATCCATCAACCGCACCGGCCGGGAGTTCCCTATGTTATAGATTTTGTACGGAGCGGTGGAAGTACCGGGATCCGGCATCAATGGATTCCATGCCGGATTGGGGGCAGGCACATGGTCTATCACACGCAAGACCCCTTCCACAATGTCATCAATGAACGTAAAGTCACGCAGCATGTCCCCGTTGTTGAATACCTTGATAGGACGTCCATGCAGGATGGCATCGGCAAACAGGAACGGCGACATGTCCGGACGGCCCCACGGACCATAGACCGTAAAAAAGCGCAAGCCCGTGGAAGGAATGCCATACAAATGGCTGTAGGTGTGAGCCATCAGTTCATTGGATTTCTTGGTAGCCGCATACAGGCTGACAGGATGCGCAATGCTGTCTTTTTCGGAAAAAGGGACTTTGCCGTTCAGCCCATACACACTACTGGAACTGGCATATACCAGGTGCTTGATTCCATAGTGCCGGCAACCTTCCAGGATATTCAGGAAGCCGTCCACATTGCTTTCCACATAGGCATAAGGATTTTCTATGGAGTAGCGCACACCGGCCTGGGCCGCCAGATTCACCACCCCGTCCAGATGTTCGTTGGCAAACAGCATACGGACAGCCTGCTTGTCCTCCAGGTTCATCCGCACGAAACGGAATGAGGGATACCGGGTACTCTGCACAAACTTGTACCAGTCCACCTCCTCACGGATGATGCCCAACGTAGCCAGACGGCCGTATTTCAAATTCACATCGTAATAGGTGTTGATATTGTCCAATCCTATCACTTCATCGCCACGCTCCAACAGGTTCCTGCAAACATAGGAACCGATGAAACCGGCGGCACCGGTAACCAACAACTTCATGTGTGAATATTTTTAAGTGAGTAGATATTGATATTATAGGAGTGAGCCGAAAGTGTTCCCTCCGGGAGCCACCCCCGGTTAAGCAAAGTGAGGGTGTGTCATAATGACAAACAGCTATCATTAGCTTCGCTCAAAACCTCTTTTGACTATTTCATTAAGGTATAGTCTGTCATGTTGAGCAATATTCTCGCCCGACAAACGGGGGTAAGAGGGCTGTGAAGCGACGTCGAAACATCTCACTTAACCAATCTTGAGATCCCTCGGCTACTACGCTCGGGATGACAGAATAATAGGTAATCTCTATTTTGATACGTCCTCCAATGCGTGCGAGGCAGCAGTTCGTACGATCCGTTCCCAAGCCTTGGCCGCCAGGGATTCGTCCATCGGACAGGCATTGCCCTCGGTGGACAAGTCATACAGACGGCCCCAGACGGCCGGGGACGGAGAGGAAGCCGAGAGGGCACGGGCCACGTAATGCCGGAAGGCCTCGCCGACCAACCTGTCCCAACGATGGTCCAGGAACATATAGGAATAGCGGTTCATCAACCCGATGCGCGCCAAAGACTCCTCCAAGGAAAGGCCCTCCCAATGTGGGGAGGAAGCCAGGCCTTCGCCAAACCTTGTCACGGTGTCCCGCAGGAACAGGAACCAGGGATCCTCCTCCGGGGCCGGGTCGAAGTAGAAGTAATCCGCCAGGCAGAGACACAGGGGCGTAAGGATCTCCTCCTCGCCCGCCCGAGCCGGCGCCCACGCCGCATGGATGAGCTCCTCGGCCAAGGTGTCCCACCGCTCGCTCTTCCTGCGGTCCACGATGTACGACGTACCGTTCAGCAGGCCGTACAAGGAGGAGAGCAAGGGCAGACGGTCTGCCAGCGGGGTAGCCTCCGAAGCCGCCTTGCGGAACATCGCGCGGGACAGGGCGTCTACCTGCCGGGAAAAACCGGACACGGGCTGCTCCTCCCGGCCCGCCATGGAGACATAGAGACGGGACAGGAAGATGAGATGAGAGACGCTGTCCGAAGGACGGGGACGGAAAGAGGGGAAGGGGGAAGAGGACATAAGATGTTTATATTTAGGAGTTAAGAAGTTAAGGAGTTATCACTCCGCTTTGCTCCGTTAGGAGTTAAGCCGATAGTAAGTCAATGAGCCGTATACACAGAGGTATTGGCTTAACTACTTAACTTCTTAACTCCTTAACTCCTCAAAAAATAATGTCATTTAATTCTTGCGACTTGCTTACAGCACCTGTATATACTCCGGCTGCACCTCCACCCCGGCCACGAGCAGGTTCGGGATATCCACCAGCAGGCGCTTCACACGCGAACCACGGACACTGAGCAAACGGCCTTCGTAGCCGTCCAGAGGGCCGCCGACAATGCGGACCATACGGCCATACTGGGCGGGAGTCAACTCGCCGGGCTGGTAGTAGCGGGGGGAATCTGTGCTGCGGACGGCACGCATGAAACGGTCCATCTCCGGTTCCCCCACCGTCATCGGCTCGCAATAGGCACCACGGATATAACGGTACTGCAAGGTGGGGACCAACTCCACCAACGGATCCAGCAACGAGCGGTCGCAATGGACAAACAACAGGTCCGGAAGAAATGGACGCTCCTCGCGGATCCGCTTGCCATGACGGACGGACAGTCGCCAGGTCATCGGGGTGAATACTTCCAAACCTTGTTCTGCCAAAAACTTGTAAGCGGGCAACTTGGCATTGGGACGCTTCAGGTCGCGCATCACAAACCAGGAGAGCGGAAGCAAGGATTCGGACAAATGAGTCTGCTCGGACATCTGTGTTCAAATTATGACAGAATATGTCACCTAGTCCTGAATGAAAGCGTATTTATCTATCTTCCAATCAGTTATAATAACACTCACCGAAAGTTCGGCAGAGTTTCCGTTGTTTGTTTTTATATCCGTTTTTGACATAAAAAAACGGGGGTTTCGGTACATCTCTTAGTAAGAGAGGGATTCAGACATAAGAACATAGGTAACATATTGGTTATCAGAATAAACGAAGACAGGTCCTCCGGCTTTTGCTAAACATTCGTCTAACTTTAAAACATTTTCCAATTTTTTTTAGCCGCCTATCTGTTGTCAGTATCAAGATTTTACGTAACTTTGCAGCCGTTCAGTCCTTCTCTTACTAAGAGATGTATCGGAAAGCATATCCGACTTCTCTCATAAATACCTCATTTTCAATCATATATAAGGATCAACCTTTTATATCCATTTGAGAGACTTCACCTAAAAAGATTTTTTGCACAACATATTCACTCGTTGCTTGGTGGTACGACCGGGACGTTGTATCTTTGCAGCGCGTCCCAAACGGCGTACGCGTAAGACACATTATTTATATTTTACGTGGGATGAATTTGGGAGTTAAGAAATGGAGGGGTTAAGGAGTTAAGCCAATGCCTTTTTACTACAGGGAGTCAGAAGGAGTTATCGCTTCGCTCAGGGAGTTAGAAGACAATACTTTTTTCGAATGCTTCTTCGCTTACTCTCGGCGGATCAACTATTGGCCTATAACTCCCTCTGACTCCTTGTAACTCACTCTCATTCCTCAAAGGTTATCATATAAACTAAATACGAACATCTACTTATTATAATAAGATTTCACTATGGGATATGTGGTAGGATTGCCGCTTGACGGAGCGGCCACGGAGAAAGATTACCAAGTGCGCTTCGGCAAGAACATGACGTGGCAAGAGGAGGTACGCGCCCCCTTGTTGCCCGCGGAATGGGCTTTGCAAAGCGGCGTACAACTGACTTGGCCGCACGAGGACACCGACTGGGCACCGATGCTGGAGGAGGTGGAACGATGCTTTACGGACATCGCCCGCGAAGTGGCCCGACGCGAACGATTGCTGGTGGTACATCCGCGTCCGGAGGAAGTCAGGGAAAAACTGGCACGGGCAGGAGTGAACCTTAGCAACGTCCGCTTCCAAGCCTGCGAAACCAATGACACCTGGGCACGCGACCATGGCGCCATCACCATGCTGGACACCAACGGCCCTTCGCTGCTGGACTTCACTTTCAACGGCTGGGGACTGAAATTCGCCGCAGACAAAGACAATCTCATCACCCGCCAACTCGTGAAGGCAGGCCAATTGAAAGGAACCTACACCAACCGCCTGGGCTTCGTGCTGGAGGGAGGGTCCATCGAAAGCGACGGACAAGGCACGTTGCTCACCACCGCCGAATGTCTGCTCTCTCCCAACCGCAACGGACAACTGAACCGGGTAGAAATTGAAGAATACTTACGCCGCACTTTCCACGTGCAGCGGGTGCTCTGGCTGGAGCATGGCTACCTGAAGGGCGACGACACGGACAGCCACGTGGACACGCTGGCCCGCTTCTGCGACCCGGAAACCATTGCCTACGTCCGATGCGAAGACGACACGGACGAACACTACGAAGAACTGGCCCAAATGGAAAAGGAACTGCAAGCCATGCGCACCGCCGAGGGTAAACCCTACCGCCTGCTGCCGCTGCCACTGCCCGACCCCATCACCTTTGACAATGAACGATTGCCCGCCACGTATGCCAATTTCCTCATCCTGAACGATGCGGTGCTCTACCCCACCTATGCCCAGCCAGAGAAAGACCACCGGGCAAGCGAAGTGCTCCGCCAGGCTTTCCCCGGACGGGAAATCGTGGGAATCGATTGCCGCCCGCTCATCAAACAGCACGGATCGCTGCATTGCGTGACGATGCAGTATCCGGCGGGAGTAATATGATTTAGTGATTAGTGGTTAGTGATTAATGATTAGTATCCTGCCAGTGAACGCTTTACTAATTACTAAACACTAACTGCTAATCGCTAATCACTAATCACTAACCACTAATCATTAACCATTAACCACTAACCACTAACCACATGCCAAAAACCCTGAAAATCGGAATCATCCAACAGGCCAATACGGCCGACCTTCACGAGAACCTGATGAACCTGGCGCACAATATTGAAGCCTGTGCCACGCACGGCGCAGAACTGGTCGTGCTCCAGGAGTTGCATAACACCCTCTACTTCTGCCAGACGGAGGACACGCGCCTCTTCGACCTGGCCGAGCCTATCCCCGGACCTTCCACCGGCTTCTTCTCCGAACTGGCCGCCTCGCTGGGCATCGTCCTGGTGACTTCGTTGTTCGAGAAACGCGCGCCGGGATTGTACCACAACACCGCGGTAGTCTTTGAAAAGGACGGAAGCATCGCCGGGAAGTACCGCAAGATGCACATCCCCGACGACCCGGCCTATTACGAGAAATTCTACTTCACTCCCGGCGACCTGGGCTTCGAGCCTATACAAACGTCGGTAGGAAAGCTGGGCGTACTGGTATGCTGGGACCAGTGGTATCCCGAAGCAGCCCGCCTGATGGCACTCCGGGGCGCCGAAATCCTGATTTACCCCACGGCCATCGGTTGGGAAAGCACGGACACGGACGACGAGAAAGCCCGCCAACTCGGTGCATGGGTCATTGCCCAGCGTGCCCATGCCGTATCCAACGGCTTGCCCGTGGTCAGCGTGAACCGCGTGGGACACGAGCCTGACCCGTCGGGACAGACAAACGGCATCCTCTTTTGGGGAAACAGTTTCGTGGCAGGACCGCAAGGAGAAATCCTGGCACAGGCCGACAATGACCGCCCGGAGAATCTGGTGGTCACGGTGGATATGGAACGCTCGGAGAACGTGCGTCGTTGGTGGCCCTTCCTGCGCGACCGGCGCATCGATGCCTACGAAGAACTGACCCGGCGCTTCAGGGATTAAACGTCAGCCGGCGGTTCATGACGAACTGCACACCGCCATAGACAAAAAGCCCGAGGAACTGGGCAAGGTATTCATTACACCCCAGCCCCTCTACCAGCAGGATAAGGAATAAGAATTGGGCCACGTAGGCCAATCCGAAAGCCAATGTGAAGAGCAGCACCTGACGCCAGGCGTTGCTCTTTTTTTGTGTGGGGAAAATCCAGTACTTCGACCAGACAAAATTGTGCGCCTGGGCTACGATATAGGCCGTTATGTTGGAGAGACGATAATTGACGTCTGCCACGTCCATCATCGCCCAGACAACAAATGCGGTGATCAGCGCATTGAGTGTGCCAATCACCGCAAAACGAAATATCCGGGTAGTCTCCTTCATTTAAAATGATATTATCTTTTGAGGAGTTAAGAAGTTATCACTCCGACCCCCTCCGGCTCCCCCGTTTTCGGGGAAGAGCAACACTCCGTTAGGAGTTAAGCCGATAGTAAGTCAATGAGCCGTATACACTGAAGGTATTGGCTTAACTCCTTAACTTCTTAACTCCTTAACTCCTCAACTTCTTAACTCATCTACTTACAAACTCACATTCAGTTTCAGTTCCTCCAACTGCTTGGGTTCGAGAGCAGAGGGGGCATCCAGCATCACGTCGCGCCCGCTATTGTTCTTGGGGAAGGCGATGCAGTCGCGGATGCTGTCCAAACCGGCGAAGATGCTGACCCAACGGTCCAAGCCATAGGCCAGGCCTCCGTGAGGGGGAGCGCCATACTTGAAGGCGTTCATCAGGAAGCCGAACTGCTCCTGCGCCCGCTCGGGGGTGAAGCCCAGGATTTCGAACATCTTGGCCTGGAGTTGCGAGTCATGGATACGGATGGAGCCGCCTCCCAACTCAACGCCGTTGCACACCATGTCGTAGGCATCGGCACGTACGGCCTCGGGATTGGTATCCAGCAAGGGGATATCCTCGTCCTTCGGGTGCGTGAAGGGATGGTGCATGGCCATCAGGCGGTTCTCCTCGTCGCTCCACTCGAACATCGGGAAGTCCACTACCCACAGGAGAGCGAACTTGTTCTTGTCGCGCAAGCCCAGCTGGCTGCCCATCTCCAGGCGAAGTTCGCAAAGTTGCTTACGGGTCTTCATCGCATCATCGCCGCTCAGGATAAGGATGAGGTCGCCGGGTTTGGCAGCGAAGGCTTCCTTCATCTGCTGCAGGACTTCCTGCGAATAGAACTTGTCCACGCTGGACTTGACGTTTCCGTCGGCCTCCACGCGGGCATATACCAGGCCCTTGGCACCAATCTGAGGTTTCTTGACAAACTCGGTCAAAGCGTCAATCTGCTTGCGTGTATAGTGGGCGGCTCCTTCGGCACAGATACCTCCGATATAGGCGGCATTGTCGAAGACGGAGAAACCATAGCCCTTCAGGATGTCCATCAGCTCCACGAACTTCATGCCGAAGCGCAGGTCGGGCTTGTCGCTGCCATAGTACTTCATGGCCTCGGCCCAGGGCATCCGCAGGAAAGGCTCCGTCAGCTCCACGCCGCGGATGGTCTTGAAGAGGTACTTGGCCATACCTTCGAAGAGGTTGATGACATCGTCCTGCTCGACAAAGGACATCTCACAGTCTATCTGCGTGAATTCAGGTTGACGGTCGGCACGCAAATCTTCATCACGGAAGCACTTGGCAATCTGGAAATAGCGGTCGAAACCGGAGACCATCAGCAGCTGCTTCAGCGTCTGCGGACTTTGAGGAAGGGCGTAGAATTGTCCGGGATTCATGCGCGAGGGGACTACGAAGTCGCGGGCACCCTCGGGCGTGGAACCTACCAGGACGGGCGTCTCCACCTCGATGAAGCCCTGCTCGTCCAGGTATTTGCGCACTTCGATGGTCATCTTGTGGCGCAGTTCCAGGTTCTTGCGCACAGCCGTGCGGCGCAGGTCGAGGTAGCGGTATTTCATGCGTATATCGTCGCCTCCGTCCGTATTGTCCTCGATGGTAAAGGGCGGGGTGAGCGACGTATTGAGCACGTTCAGCGCGGAAACGATGATTTCGATATCGCCCGTAGGCAAGTTGGCGTTCTTGCTGAAGCGTTCGTTCACAGTACCGGTTGCCTGTATGACATATTCACGTCCCAAGTGGTTGGCGCGGTCGCAAAGGTCGGCGTCCGCCTCCTCGTTGAACACGAGCTGGGTAATGCCATAGCGGTCGCGCAAGTCGACGAAGGTCATGCCGCCCATCTTGCGAGTGCGCTGCACCCATCCGGCCAGCGTGACCTGTTGGTTTACATTTTCTATGCGGAGTTCTCCGCAGGTGTGGGTTCTATACATATCTAATTTCTAAAATTGATTCTGTCGCGGTTTTTTTCCCCGCAAAAATACACAAACCTCCCGACACCGCCACACGAAACGCCCGTTTTTTTAGTTTCCTCCCTGCCTTTTCAGTTCCTTCAGTTCCTCGGCAAGGCGCTGGAAATAGAGACGGTTCAGTTGTTTCAGGCCGTTGATGTAGTCCTGGGCACGCTGGAAGACGTTGGGGGAGTCCTTCTCCGCATCGCGGGGCGTAAGCACGCGCAATCCCCGCTGGACGATGCGCACATCCAGGTCTTCGCCCATCATCACGGGGTCACCGTCATAGTGGGCCACGCCGGGGCGGCGGCGATGAATCTTCAGGTGCTGGCAGCGGAAGGTCTTGATACGGCTGTTCTGGTCGATGGTCTTGTGAAAGAGCTGGTAGGCCAGCTGGGGAACATCCAGGGCAGTGAACGGCTCAAGGATGGTGACATCCAGCAGGCCGTCGTCCACAGTGGCCTGAGGCGTGATGTAGGCGTTGTTGCCATATTGCGAGGCATTGCCACAGGCGATGAGAAAAGCCTTCTGACGGGCGGTATATCCGTCCATCTCCAGCTCATAGGTCTCCGGACGGTACTTCAGGCTGTCGAACAGGGTCTTCTCCAGATAGGTCAAAGGTCCCCTGCGCCCTGCCCTGGAGAACTGGAGGCTGACAAAAGCGTCGAAGCCCACGCCGCAGGTACAGAAGAAAGGCGTCCCGTTCAGCGTGCCGTAATCGATGGTCTCCACATGCCCCTCGTTGAGGATGCCGATAGCGCGGCGGGGATCGAGCGGAATCTGCAGATGACGCGCCAGGCCGTTGCCCGAGCCACAAGGGATGATGCCCAAGGCAGTGGATGTGTGCACCAACGAACGGGCAATCTCATTGATGGTGCCGTCTCCGCCCACAGCCACCACGGCATAGGTGCCCTCGGCAGCCTCGTGGGCGGCAATCTCCACGGCATGGCCTGCCCGCTCGGTATACACGACACGAGCCTCGTAGGCCTCCCTGTCCAGCCTCCGGGCCATCCCCTCCATAATCTGGTGCTTGTCCAAGACACCGGAGATGGGATTCACAATGAATGCAATCCGTTTTTTTTCGTCCATACGGGGTTACGTTTGCGTGAATTTTGCATGGCAAATGTACTACAAATCCCCGAAACTGGCAATTTTCCTGCCTTTTAGTGTCATCTTACGCACATTTTTGGGGCAAAATGAAAAACATGACAAGTTTAATTGCTATCTTTGCGCGCTGGATTCAGGAGGAAAAAGCGGGCAGGACGCCCCCACCCGCCTCCCGGGAAACGAAGCAATTGGCAAGCGACCATTGGCCCTTAACAATCAAAAAGGAGAAGAAGTAGCACTCGCTCACACGCACGTTGTCAACGGTCAATTATCAGCGGCCCATTGCCTACTGTCCATTGATAATTATAAATACTTACTTCATATTCCATGGGTTTATTACAAGACAAGTTTGCAAAATACGATGTGCCACAACAATTTATGGCCAAAGGCGTATACCCCTATTTCCGTACGATAGACAGCCATCAGGACACGGAAGTGATGATGGACGGACGGAAAGTCCTGATGTTCGGCTCGAACGCCTACATGGGGCTGACGTATGACAAGCGAATCATCGAAGCAGCCAAAGCCGCCACGGACAAGTATGGCACCGGTTGTGCCGGCTCGCGCCTGCTGAACGGCACGCTGGACATCCACGTCGAGCTGGAAAAAGAGCTGGCCGAGTTCGTCGGCAAGGACGAAGCCCTGTGCTTCTCCACCGGATTCACTGTCAACGAGGGCGTCATACCCCAGCTGGTAGGACGTGGCGACTATATCATCTGCGACGACCGCGACCACGCTTCCATCGTGGACGGACGACGCCTCTCCTTCGCCACCCAGCTGAAATACAAGCACAATGACATGGAAGCCCTGGAGCGCGAACTCCAACGGTGCGAGCCGGACGCAGTGAAGCTCATCATCGTGGACAGCGTATTTTCCATGGAAGGCGACCTGGCCAACCTGCCGGAGATTGTCCGCCTCAAGCACAAGTATAATGCCAGCATCTACGTGGACGAAGCCCACGGCATCGGCGTCTTCGGGCGCGAAGGCCGCGGCGTGTGCGACCACTTCGGCGTGACGGCTGACGTAGACCTCATCATGGGCACCTTCAGCAAGTCCCTGGCCTCCATTGGCGGCTTCGTGGCCGGCGACAAGGAAGTCATCAACTACCTGCGCCACAACGCCCGATCCTACATCTTCCAGGCCAGCAACACACCTGCCGCCACCGCAGCCGCCCGCGAAGCCCTGCGCATCATCCGCACCGAGCCCGAACGCATCAAACGTCTGTGGGAGGTCACCAACTACGCCCTGAAGCGCTTCCGTGAAGCGGGATTCGAAATCGGCGAGACCGAGTCGCCCATCATCCCCCTCTACGTGCGCGACACGGACAAGACCTTCATGGTCACCAAGCTGGCCTTTGACGAAGGCATCTTCATCAATCCCGTCATCCCGCCTGCCTGTGCCCCGCAGGACACCCTGGTGCGCGTCGCCCTCATGGCCACCCATACCAAGGAGCAGGTGGATTATGCCGTGGAGAAGCTGACCAAGTGCTTCCGCCAGTTGGGCATTATCGACTAAGGAACGCCCTTGGCGGCACGCCTTAGCATAGGATTATGAGGAAGAATAACCATCAGGTCATATCCTAACCCGCCAGATGGGAAACAATCCATTTACAGGGCGCTCCTTGCGGGGCGCCTTTTTGTGATAGACCTGAAAATTCGGTAAACCGACCGATTTGCCCCTTTCCCTTCGCTTTTCCTCTCTTTCTGGTCTCTTTCTGGTCTCTTTTTGGTCTCTTTCTGGTCTCTTTCAAGTCTTATTCAAAGCCTATCCGGAAACAGAGGGACAAGAATCGTGTAGCGACCGCGCATAAGGCCGAAGAAAGTTTAGCATAGAACATAGACAATCCGACTATGTTCAATGCCACCAATTTTACCCACCCACGGCACAAGCAGGACGGACACACGGACAGGCCCGCTTCCTCCTCAAAAAAACATCTTTTTTTTCAAATTACCCCCTCTTTTTAGGGGGTATTCCACAAAAAACATCTACCTTTGCGCCCGAAAACCTATAAAAAAGAGACCCATTATGTCCAAAATGCGTTTTTTTGCCCTGCAAGAGCTTGCCAACCGCAAGCCGCTTGAAGTGACTCCTCCCGCCGGCCGCCTGTCCGACTACTACGGCAGCCACGTCTTCGACCACAAGAAGATGCAGGAGTACCTGCCCCGCGAAGCCTACAAGGCCGTGACCGACGCCATCGACAAAGGCACCCCCATCAGCCGCGAAGTGGCCGACCTCATTGCCAACGGCATGAAGAGCTGGGCCAAGTCGCTCGGCGTGACCCACTACACCCACTGGTTCCAACCCCTGACCGACGGCACCGCCGAGAAGCACGACGGCTTCATCGAACTAAGTGCCGAGGGCGACGTCATCGAGCGCTTCTCCGGCAAACTGCTCGTCCAGCAGGAGCCGGATGCATCGAGTTTCCCCAACGGGGGCATCCGCAACACCTTCGAAGCCCGCGGCTACACGGCGTGGGACGTATCGTCTCCGGCCTTCGTCGTGGACGACACGCTGTGCATCCCCACCATATTTATATCCTATACCGGCGAAGCCCTGGACTACAAGACACCGCTGCTCAAGGCACTGGCCGCTGTGGACCGCGCCGCCACGGACGTCTGCCAACTGTTCGACAAGAACGTCACCCGCGTCTTCGCCAACCTGGGCTGGGAACAGGAGTACTTCCTCGTGGACCTCGCCTTGTACAACGCCCGCCCCGACCTCTGCCTGACGGGCCGCACGCTGATGGGCCACTCCTCGGCCAAGGACCAGCAGCTGGAGGACCACTACTTCGGCTCCATCCCGCCGCGCGTCACCGCCTTCATGAAGGAGCTGGAGATAGAGTGCCACAAGCTGGGCATCCCCGTCAAGACCCGCCACAACGAAGTGGCCCCCAACCAGTTTGAGTTGGCCCCCATCTTCGAGAACGTCAACCTGGCCAACGACCACAACCAGCTGGTGATGGACCTGATGAAGCGCATCGCCCGCAAGCACAACTTCGTCGTACTGCTGCACGAGAAGCCCTACCAAGGCGTCAACGGCAGCGGCAAGCACAACAACTGGTCGCTCTGCACGGACACGGGCATCAACCTCTTTGCCCCCGGCAAGAACCCCAAGGGCAATATGCTGTTCCTCACCTTCCTGGTGAACGTCCTGATGATGGTCTACAAGAACCAGGACCTGCTGCGCGCCTCCATCTCGAGCGCGGGCAACAGCCATCGCCTGGGCGCCAACGAAGCGCCGCCCGCCATCCTGTCCATCTTCCTGGGCAAGCAGCTGTCTGCCATCCTGGACGAAATCACCCGCCAGGTGAGCAACAGCAAGATGACCGCCGAGGAGAAGACCACGCTGAAGCTGGGCATCGGCCGTATCCCCGAAATCCTGCTGGACACCACCGACCGCAACCGCACGTCGCCCTTCGCCTTCACCGGCAACCGCTTCGAGTTCCGCGCCGCCGGCTCATCGGCCAACTGCGCCGCCGCCATGATTGCCATCAACGCCGCCATGGCCAACCAGCTGAATGAATTCAAGGTGTCCGTAGACCGCCTGATGGAAGAAGGCTGCGGCAAGGACGAGGCCATCTTCCGCGTACTGAAGGAGACCATCATCGCCTCCGAGCCTATCCGCTTCGAGGGCGACGGCTACTCCGAACAATGGAAGGAAGAGGCTGCCCGCCGCGGACTGACCAACATCTGCCACGTGCCCGAAGCACTGATGCACTACGTGGACAACCAGTCGAAGGCCGTCCTCATCGGCGAGCACATCTTCAACGAAACCGAGCTGAACAGCCGCCTGGAAGTGGAGCTGGAGAAATACACCATGAAGGTGCAAATCGAGAGCCGCGTGTTGGGCGACCTGGCCATCAACCACATCGTCCCCACCGCCGTCATCTACCAGAACCGCCTGCTGGAGAACCTGCGCGGCCTGCGCGAGACGTTCGCGCCCGAGGAGTATGACATCCTCAGTGCCGACCGCAAGGAGCTGATCCGCGAAATCTCCCATCGCGTCACCGCCATCAAGAAGCTGGTGCGCGAGATGATCGAGGCACGCAAGGTGGCCAACCACATGCCCTGCTACAAGGACCGCGCCTTTGCTTACGAAGAGACCGTCCGCCCCTTCCTGGACGCCATCCGCGACCACATTGACCACTTGGAAATGGAGATTGACGACGAAATCTGGCCCTTGCCCAAGTACCGCGAACTGCTGTTCACCAAGTAATATCCAACCTGGCACGTAGCGGATTTTCCAATCGGCTGCGTGCCAGGTTTTGCGTAAATCTTCCTATTTCTTGTTAATTTTACACAACAGGCAATTTCGCCATTAAAAGAAAACTGTATATTTGCGACGCTAACTCGGATAATCCGGACAAACAACAAACGGTATTCACAAATAGGAACAGGTCCATGGAAACCTTATTGCATCCCGAAGAACACCAGAGCTGCCTCAACTATTGCATGAGAAAAGATGCCAATATCAGGCTCTTACACTACCCACAGGGCACACACCAGATAGTTGATACCAGCAATCCCATTATCATCGCCATGCTCGAAGGAGAAGTATTGGTTACCTCGGACAATTACAAAGAAATTCACCACACAGCAGGGCATATTTCTTTACAGATGCACAATAGTAGCAGTTATATCCACGTGCTCAAGGCCAGCACTTTCATCAGTTTCCATTCACCGCACGACATCAGTTTGTGCGACCGCTTCTCCCTGCAACAATTACCACAACACATACCGGCGACCTTCAAATACCAGTTCACCCTGTTACCCATTCGCCCCCGTGTCCAAGAATATCTCGACTACCTGCGCCACTGCCTCGAAGACGGTCTGGGATGCATACACTTCCACGAACTGAAAATGCAGGAACTCTTCCTCCTGATGCGGGCCTATTATACCAAAGAAGAACTGGCCACCTTCTTCTACCCCCTCATCGGCAAAAACCGCGGCTTCAAAGATTTTGTCTACGAACACTACCTACATGTCAACAACCTCAGCGAATTTGCAGCCTTGGCCAACACAAGCATTGACACCTTCAAACGGCGCTTCAAAGAAGCCTTTGGTGAACCGGCCTACAAATGGATGATACAGCGGAAAGCCGAACATGTTTACCGCGACCTTATCCTGACCACTAAAACCATCGGGGAGATTGCCGAAGAATACCGTTTCTCGTCCATTCCCTATCTTACCACCTTCTGCAAACAGCATTTGGGCAAGACTCCCCAGCAGCTACGCAACGAAGCCGAAAAAACAAGAGAGGCACTTTTGCACTAAAATTATAATAGATTGCCTTTTTTTTGCAATGCATAAGTGATATTTTTACTCTAACTTTGCGGCCGAAAACAACAAACGGATTAAACAAAGTTAGTGCATGAAAAAAAGGACATTTCTTTATATAATGTGCCCGCTGATTTTATTGCTACACACAGCAAAAACACAGGCACAAGACGTGACCCTAAAGACCAACGGCCTCTACTGGCTGACCACCACCCCCAATCTCGGTGTGGAGATTGCCCTCAAAGACCAATGGACCCTCGACCTCTCGGCCGCCTACAATCCCTGGACATTCAACGGCGACAAGAAGATGCGCTTCTGGCTGGCACAGCCCGAAGCACGCTATTGGTTTTGCGAAAAATTCGAAGGACACTTCATCGGGCTGCACGCACACGCCGGACAATTCTACGGCGGATTCCACTCCAAGCGTTACGACGGTTACCTGGCCGGAGGCGGACTGACCTACGGCTACGACTGGATACTCTCTCCACACTGGAACCTCGAAGCCGCCATCGGCATCGGCTATGCCCATCTCTGGTATAAGGAAAGTCCCCGTATCCACTGCATCAAATGCGAAACAGACCAACGGAAGAACTACTTCGGTGTCACCAAAGCGGCCGTCTCCCTTATATACATATTCTAATAGCTGAGAGTTAATAGCTTATAATGAGATTTGAGCGTATGAAACAAAGAAGCATCATTTCACTCCTGATATGCACCGCGGCTGCAGGTATGCTGACCGGATGTGCCGCACAGCGCCATAACGCCCGGCGGGCCGTGACAACCAGCCCCTGCGACATCGTACTGACACCCGACAGCGCGAACCGCATCGACATGGGCATTGACTTCCACATTCCTGCCCGCTACCTTTCACGCCGCGCCCGGCTCATCATCACGCCCCAGCTGGTGTCCGGCGACACCGTGCGCGACGAGTACCTCCCACTTGTAGTCGATGCCTCCGTCTACAGCAAAAAGACCCTCCGCAAGGAAGTCCTCGAAGACTATCAGGACCCTTATAAGGCACAACGGCAACCCTTAGGCAAGGCCGACAGCCTCACGCTGACCTATCGCCACACGGCCACCCTGCCCGATGGCATTGACGCCGCCCGCCTGCGCGCCGTCATCAGCGAGGACGGTTGCGGCGAATGCACCGGACTGGACACCCTCGCACTGGGTTCCGTGGCCACCCCCGTCACCCTGATGGAGGACGTGAAGGAAAGTTTCCAAGTGACCTGGATAGAACCGGAGTTCGTCGTACGCCCCAAAATGAGGCAGGGACGCGGAGTGGCCCGCCTGCAATTCGTCATCAACCGACATGACATACGCCCCGAACTGGGCGACAACCGCACCGAACTGGAGCACATGGTGGCCGACCTCCGGCCCATCCTGGCCGACTCGCTGGCCACGCTCAACTCGTTCGACATCTACGGCATGGCCTCGGCCGACGGCTCTTACCCCTTCAACGACGCACTGGCCCAACGCCGTGCCCGCGAAGCCAAACGCTGGCTGACCGACCACTTCGGCCTGAGCGACGCGCAACAGCGGCTCATCACCACCGGCTCGCGCCCCGAAGGATGGGGCCCCGTCTACGAAGCCATGCGGCGCGACGGACATCCTGACACCCTGGCCGTGAAACGCATCCTCGATACCTACACCCGGGGCAACGACGACGTACAGGAGCAACACATCCGCCGCCTGGCCTGCTGGCCCGACATACGCGCCAAATATCTCCAGAAAGACCGCATGGTGGAATACGTCTATACCTACACCTTGCGCAGCTTCACCGACGACGACGAACTGTTGCGGATGTACGAGACCCGCCCCGACGCCTTCAACGAAGACGAACTGTTGCGCGTGGCCAGTCTGGCGAAAGGCGACACCGCCCGCATGACACAAGTGTACGAAACCATCCAGCATTACTTCCCGCAGAACCAGGTAGCTGCCAACAACCTGGCCGTGCTCTACATGCGCCGGGGCGACATCGACAAAGCCCGCCAGGCCCTCGCCCTCCCCGGCGAATACAGTCCCGAGACGCTCAATACCTTGGCCGCCAGTTACGTCTGGAAGGGGGACTACGAACGTGCCGTCGAGCTGCTGCAACAGGTGGACACCCCCGAGGCACGCTACAACCTGGGGTTGCTGAAAGCCGCCCAGCGCAAACTGCAAGAGGCCTACGAACTGCTGCGCCCCTACCGCGACCTCAACAGCGCCATCACCGCCCTCAGCGTGAACCGCAATCAGGAGGCCGATGAAGTGATGTGCACCCTCCGGGACGACCGCCCCGTGGCACACTATGTCCGCGCCCTCATTGCCGCCCGCCTCGGCAGGCCCGATGAACTGGAGGAACACCTGCGCGCCGCCTGCATCGACCCGAAACTGAAAAGACGGGCGCAGGACGAGCCGGACTTTATCAATCTCAACCACAGGTAACACAGATGATACACAGATAAGTACAGATCAAGACCGATGAATCACAGTGAGAATCCCTCCAATCTGTGCCATCTGTGGCTTAATAACCCAATATGAACATATCAGACAACAATGAATAACGAACAAGCCCATAACCACCGGCAGAAGGGAAGAAGCGGAACGAAGCTCCATTCTTCATTCCTCATTCTTCATCCTTCACTAAAACTGCTTCTTCTGCTGGTCCTCCTGTCCTCGTGCATCCGCGACGACCTTGAGCCGTGCCCCCCGCTGAGCATCCACCTCAGCATCACGGACAAGAACTACACGAACGTGGCCAGCGTCGAGCGGGCCACCGGACTGCAACTGGCCCTGCCCGAAGACCAGCCCTTCCGCTACTACATACAGCGCCTGTACTACACGCTCTACAACCGCGACACACAGGAGCTCATCACCACCCGCCGCCTGCACGACGTGCAGGGTGACGCCGCGATGGCCACCGTCTACGACATCCCTGCCAACCTGCCCTACGGCAACTACGCCCTCGTGGTCTGGGGAAACATCGACAGCGACGAGGGCATCATGGGCAACGGCGGCGCCTACGACCTGCACCAGGACCGCGTGGAGGGATATGACGTCTACCACGGACTGCTGACCTTCACCTACGACGAGTACAACGCCGACTTCATCTGCCCCCTGCAACGCGTCAAGGGCAACCTCCTCATCTTGGCCGAGAACCTGCCGGAGGACGTCAACTGGAGCCGCAAAGCCGTCACCGGCGTGAGCGGAAACGTGGGATACGGACTGGCCTACACCGAGGGAGATACCGAAACGGTCGTCACCGAACGCAGCTGGCAGGCCGGACAGAACGACGTCAACAGCCAAACCTACCTCGCCCCCACCGTGACAAGCAAGAGCACCGTCTACGTCCGCTTCTTCGACAGCCCGGAGATGCAGGCCCCCACGGCCGAACCCGAACCCGTGGACGTGCAGATGAACCGCAACGAGATAACCGCCATCCGCTACGTCTACGACCCCGCCACCGGACAGTTCCATATCTACCTCTTGGTGGACGACAGCTGGAAGGTGGTGCATGACATGGGAATCGAATAAGCATTAACCCACAGAAATAGGTAATACCATATATCTATTATTAGTAAACCAAATTATTAACTAAATTCATTAACAGTATGAAGAAACAGTATTTACTGATGGCTGCATTTGCCTCCGCAATGGCATTTACAGCGTGCTCGAATGAAGATGACCTGGGCGGCATCGATTCCAACCCGGTTATCAACGAAGTGGTGGAAGGCGCCACGTTCGAAATTTCCATCTCCAACCAAGGAGTAGGAACAAAGGCTGTACGCCCCATGGGCAGCTCTGCAGCAGACAACAGCGTGAACACAGTTGCACTGAAGGTGTATAAATACGACACCGATGCATGGCAGGAAGTTACTTTGGCATCCGATGAGTCTAGTGCAACAGGCGGAAAGATTGCCCTCAAATATGTAGAGGGACAAGCTAAAACTAATGCCGGTTCAATTCTCACAAACGGTGTCATTGAATACGATGCCGATGTAGAAGAAAGCGTGCCCGGCGATGACCAACACATTACGAAAAAAGCCAAAATCGAGGTTATCGGTCTTGAAAACAACGCAAAATACCAAATCGTAGCATATGGTTACAATGATGACAAAGGAAGCAGCAACGTTGGATACCCTTATTCTTCCGGACCGACAGCAGCAGGTACAGGTTTTGAGAACGGCGTTTTCCAAGCCAATGTAGGTACACTCCAGAACCCTGTACACCAATTAGAAGAAATCTTCGCTGCCAGCGATGTAGCTGAAACAACATTGGACAAAGAGAGCAGCCAAGCAATTTTCACTGTTACTCCCAGCTTGACATTGACCCGCCAGGTAGCCGGTATGTTGGCATACTTCAAGAACGTGCCTATCTATCTGAACAAAATGGACGACCCCAGCGATACCCACTATAAAGTAGAAAAACTGGAAATCGTAGCTAACCACAAGAGTGCAGACTTCTACTTCCCTGCCATGCTGCTGGACAATGACGACTTCAACGGAATCATCGCTGCAAACGATGAAGAAGAAGTATTGCTGACCTTCGACTTCTCAAAGATTGCAAAAAACTACCAATCCCCCGAAAAAGGTGCAACTTTCTACACCTTTGACGGACCTTCGGCAACTACTCCTAATGTCGCCCCCTACGCAGAAGGCTATTACGGTACTCCTGGCCTGGAACTGCAGGAAAACACTATCTTCGGCGCTCGCTATCTTCTGCCGTACGACCAGCACTATGGCAACAGCACGACATTGGTTCTGCGCTTCTACGGCAAAGACACTAGTAACAACTATGTATTGCTGGAAGAGCGCGACGTAACCACGGAAAATGTACCCGAAGGAGCAAATATGTACACCTATGATATCCGTTGCAATAACTTCTACTCCATTGGTCAGAAGCTGGCAACAGATACAACTGACCCGGATCCCGATGATCCCGATGACGATGACGACCCCATAGACCTGACAGGTAAGACAATCAACCTGCGCATCAACGACGCTTGGGCCGTCCTCCACAACATGGGTATCGAATAATCATTAATAACCCCACCCGATGCCTGCGGCGCCCCCACGGCCTCCCGCAGGCATCCTATCAACCATTTATCATTAACCATTAACCATTACTTCTCATGGCCAACGAAATCACCTACCAGATTGACGCCTTCCTGCAAGACAACTCCCTGACGAAGGACAACACCGAGGACGTCTACGCCGTGCCCGCCTCGCGCGAGCCCGCCGACGAAGAACGCATCCTGGCCGAAATGAAAGCCGAAGACACCGGCTTGCGGCCCGAAACCATCCTGCACGTGTTTGAACTGGAGAAGCGCGTCATCAAACGCCTCCTCATGACCGGACACGCCGTCAACACCGGCCTCTACCACGCCTCCGTGGCCTTCCGCGGACTCGTGAAAAACAGCACCTGGAACCCCGACGAAAACCAGATTGCCGTCAACTTCAACCCCGGTGCCGACCTGCGCGAAGCCATCCGGCAGACCCGCGTGAACATCCTCGGCCCCAAACCCGCAGGCATCTCCGTCACCGGTATGGAAGACGTGGCCACCAAAGCCATCGACGCCAGCGCCACCGCCGGACGCGCCTTCACCCTCAGCGGGCAGAACATCCGCATCAACGGCGACGACCCCTCCGTGGGCCTCACCCTGACCGACGAAGACGGCACCGAGACGAAAGTCACCCAAGACCTCTGGGTCATCAACAACCCCTCGAAGGTGACCTTCATCATCCCCGCCGGACTCACCGCAGGGACGTACACGCTGCGGCTGACGACGCAGTACGGAGGCAACTCGCAACGCCAACTCAAGGCACCCCGCACGGTAGAGAAAACACTCTACATCGGCACGCAACCACCCTCCACCGGAGGCGGCAGCGGCAGTGAGGAAGAAGGCAGCGAAGGCTCCTTCGGATAAATGTACGACAACCGTACATAGTCATGTACGACACCCGTACATAGCCATGTATGGCAACCGTACATTACCTATGTATGACACCCGTACATAGACTATGTACGCCCTCATAACAACCAGGAGGGCGTGTCAAAATGAGATATGGCACGCAGATGACACTGATTAAAACAGATTTTCGCAGATTTGTTTAACTGTAAATCAATAAGGTATAATCAGTGGTCATCTGTCACATCCGCGTCATCTGCGTGCAATTCTATATTTTGACACACTCCCCCCCCGCTCTTTGACATCTTGAGACGCACGGAAAGAAAAACCGGACGGAAGGAAACGATTTCTGCCCCCTCCGTTCTTCATTCCTCATGAATTATCCGTACCTTTGCCCCGTGATAATCAATCAGAAGAAGGAGGAACAGACTATGGCACGACCCATCAAAGAAACCCCGATACTGTTCGGGAAAGAAGCACGGAGGTTTGAGGAGCGGATGAAACACCCCCGGAAACTAAGCAAAGAGAGACTGGCAGAAATGCAGAGAAACTATGAAGCCCTTAAAAGCGTATTTATAGAAAATGACAACTCACGCGAATCCTGACGGAATAAACTTCATTATACGCCCACTGAAAGAAGGCGAACGGATAACCACGTTCGATTGCGGCGACGATGACCTGAACGACTTCATACTGAACTCGTCCGGATTATACAAAGACGAACTGCTGGCCGTTACCTACTTAGTGCAAGACCGAGACGACGGACACCTGCTGGCCTATTTCAGCCTGGCCAACGACCGCATCTCCCTCACAGACTTTGAAAGCAAGACCGAGTTCAACCGTTTCCGCAAACGCCGCTTTGTCAACGAAAAGCGCTTGAAAAGCTACCCGGCCGTCAAGATCGGTCGATTGGGAGTATCCACCAATGCCCGACATCTCAGATTGGGCACCCGGATATTAGACTTTATCAAAGTACTCTTCACACAAAACAACCGGACAGGATGCCGCTTCCTCACCGTTGATGCCTATATAGCTGCATTGCCGTTCTACCTGAAGAACGACTTCATCGAGCTGACCGCCAACGACAAGGAAGATCCACACACCCGCCTGCTATACTATGACTTGAAGATGAACAAGCCATAACCCTTTTCCCCTCTTTTCCTTTCCCTGCGTCCCAAGATGCCGACGGGCATCGAAAACAACCCAAAACGTAGAACGCATAGAAACGGAAAAGAGAAATGAAGATATTACGCCACAAATTTACCTCCTGCCTGGCAGGGGCCTTGCTCGCCCTTCACTTGACGGGCTGTCAGGACGACCCGCTGTTCTCCGCATCGGGATACGACGGACAAGGCGCAACAAATACGCGGGCAGAAATGACGCAACCCGGGCCGCTGCAACAAGAAGGCGAATATTGGGTAGCGTCAAAACGTGTGCCGCTGGTGGGAGTGGGACGCATCGTGGACAACATATCCCAAGGCTTGGTGTCCATCAGCGAGAATGCCGACTTCAACAACGTGGTAGATACCAATCTGAACAACTACACTACAATCAGTGGCGTAACGCTCAATGCCCTCGGCAACCAAATACTTTCCGTCAAAGACCTCTATCATACCTACCAAGGGAACCAAGCTGTCGGCTTCGTCATAGGCAACGAAGACAGCGGCTCGCTGTTGGATGTCTCCGTACTCGAATTTCTAGTGATATCCACCTACCGTGACGGCCAGTTAGTGGGAACCTATAACGTCAGCTCCAACAGCAACCTGTTAAGCCTGGGCGTGCTAAGTTCGTCCAGCCAAGCCCTGCAAACCATTTCCGTCACGGCAGAAGAGCCTTTTGACGAAATCATGCTGGCCACCACGGGGGTATCGGCCAACGTGAATTGGAACGGTATGAAAATATACTATGCCTTCGTGGGCGAGACACCCATCAATTACGTCTACAAACAGGAAGGCAGCTTCCCAGATGCCGATTTCAGAGACACCCAACTGATGGGAGATGCCGACAAAATCCTCGCCCCCTCACACGACGAAGGTGTCCTTTTCTCCAGCGTCATACTAGAGCTTAGCATCCCTCACAAGACTACCCTGGATTACGGGCAGACCGTAGAGGCTGGAACAGAAGTCGGTTTCATCTACAACACCGGCACCGCCCTTGACTTCAGCATCGGCACAACGGTTAAACTGACCCCGTATGACACAGAGGGAAATGAAATAGAGAACGACATTTACGAGAAGAAAGGACTGATCGGCCTTTCGGTGGCCGGAGGAGGAAACGGTACTTATAGCTTAATTCCTTCAAAAGACATCAAAAGTCTGCAAATCAGTTTCAGCGCAGTCGGCCTTAACCTGGGAGGTACACGCCTCATGCGGGCCTTCACACGCGAAGCCACCACGGTAGACCCCACGGCCTATTTTGTCGCGCCCTACAAGGTAAAAACCAACGCCTCTTCTTATTACTTTATGGCGCCCCAAGAAGGAGCAAGTATGGTAGATTGCCAGCTGGTAAGCAATCCCGGAGGACGGGCGGAGCTGGCCAAGACAGACAACGGAGGCTATGTATTAAAAGGTATGTTGCAAGGACGTACCTATGAAGTCGTGTTCCACTGCAAGGGGGCAGACGGTCAAGAGTTCATCAGCACGACCTACGTAACACGTGTGGCCGGAAGCACCAAAGACTGCCAGACCAGCTACATGGTGGGACAGGGATTCTCAATAGCAGAGACTAACGACATGGCAGGCATCATCATCATCTCCGGCATAAAGGAGGCCGAGAATATCATAGACCCGGATTACACGGGTAACTGCGCTTCGTTCGTATCAGCCATAGATGTTCTGCAACACGGTGTCTACGCAGCCGTCAAATCGGACAATGACTTGCAACCCGCACCGGGCGAGACCTGGCGCGTGGGCTTCACCATCAAGACCGGACCGGGACTGTTGGGACTGCAAGCCCTGAAATTCTTCTCGATAGCCCTTTACAAGGATGGGCAGGAAGTTCAAAACGGCGTAGCGGCCAGCAACAACACCGCCTCGGTAAACCTCATCAACCTCGGAGGCGACAAAGTACGTATCAGCATCGAAACGACCCAAAGTTTCGATTGCATCGCCCTACGGACAGCCGGACTATTAGGACTTAACTTAGAGTTGCTGGAAATCTACAATGCCTTCTACGAAAGTGCCTCGTGCGAGGAATACGAAGTGATGGACTATTGCTCGCAACTGATGACCCCCGCACAGAATAACTTGCGCGTGGACTATGCAAATACAGGATTCACAGGGATAGGTGTCGGTGCAGGTCTCTACAATATTGGAAACATGATGGATGAAAACACCGACAACTACACCACCGTTACCACCGTAGCGGATATCGGCCAATTCAGTCTGGCCTTCCGATTTGAGAAACAAACGCAAGCCAACAAATGGATTGGACTGATGCTTTCAACTCCCTCCGGACTGGCTACTGTGGAGTTGCTGAGCAGTACGACCCTGAAAACAACCCTGAATGGTGTAGTACAAGAAACCATCACCCAAGAACAAGGCGGATTACTTGGGTTGGAACTGATAGGATATGAAAACAGAAGGTATATAGAGGCCACACCCACACAGGATTTCGATGGCATTATCGTGGAATTCAACGGAATCAATGTGGCAGGAGACTGGCTGTTTTACGGCCTGTACGGCATCAAAGATTTAAACCACAATGGTAAGGAAGATTGTACGGAAGAAGAAGAGGATGTGGAAAATCCCGGCAGCATAACCTTGACACCCGTCAGTGAACATATCTGTAACGAAGAAGGATTAGAAAAGGTCGCCTTTGACATACAGGCTACACTGAACAATGGCATCAGCAGCGAAGACACCTATTACCTGAAATGGTTGTCAACCGACAGCCGTTCCGGCGTCATCCCCGTGAAGGTGCGGACAAACATTACCCCCAACCGCCTGGTGGCTGCCGACCCGGCCCTCCCGCTGGCATTGCCGGTAGGAGTCTACAGCCTCACATTATATTGGCAAGACATCACTGATGATGAAATCATGCAAGATGGCGCAACGGAAGAAGACTTTGAAGTCAGCACCGGCTCCGCCCTCCTCATCATCCATCCCCGCCAAACCACCTGGACCGGCAGCAACAGCACCGACTGGAACGACTGGAGCAACTGGAGCGACGGCTCCCCCTGGGGCTGTACCGACGTCATCATCCCCGGCGGCCTCCATAACTATCCCATCCTGACCCAGGCCGACTACGACGCCGGCATGAACAACTGCGCCCGCATCCACATCGAGGACGGCGGACAGATTGTCAACACCCGCTACCTCAATACCTACGACGGTGCCTGGGTGGACATACAGTTGGAGGGAGGACGCTACTACATGCTGGCCTCTCCGCTGAAAGACATGGTGTCCGGCGACTGGTTCATCTCGCCCGATGTCACGCTGGCCACCAGCACAAGCATGGAAGGACTTCCCCTGTTCACCACTTTCAACGAAGTCACTTACCCCGAACAGCGCACGAACCCCACCGTCTACCAACGCCTGTGGAGTACCCATGCCCCGGTGAAGAATCCAGACGGCTATGAAGCCAAAGACAAAGTGACTCCCGATGAAACCCAGTGGACACCGCCCTACAACGCCGTGAACCAGGCATACGGCCTCGGCATGGGCTTCTCACTCATGGCAAACAAAGTGGAAGGGAACACATACCAGTTCCGGTTCCCCAAGCAGCATGTGACCTATCACTACTACAACCTGGCCGGACAGCCCACGGGCATGACGGAATCTGTCAGCCGTCCCAACCGCACAGGCCGCTTCATTGACGAAGCACAGTGGAACAATGATAAGCTGACCGTCACGCAGACAAACACCGAAGCAAGCACTGCCTTCCTGGTGGGCAACCCGTTTGTCTCCTACCTCAACCTGTCGGCCTTCATGTCAGCCAACGGCATCAGTGAAGTGAAACTGTTCGACGGCACCACGAACACCAACAACTCGCTCATCCTGATAGACGGCGAACTGGTGTCCAACGCCGGAGGATACGTCCGCCGCAACGTCATGCCTATGGAAGCCTTCTTTGTCATGACGCCGGACGGCCAGGCAAAGAGCGAGATGACCGTGACCTTCAACGCGAACATGCAGACTACCGATGCAGGCACAACTTCGGCTGTTACCCGCTCCCTCCCCTCCGACTCCTTCCTCCGCCTCAGTGCCACCCTCGACGGCAAGACGACCCACGCCCTACTGAGCGTCAGCCCCACAGCCTCGGCAGGTGTCATCCCCGGCGAGGACACGAAACTGCTGGTGGAGAGCGAGGCACGGCCCGCCGTAGCCATCTACACCGTGGCCGACGGACAGGCGTTGGACATCCAGCAAGTGCCCGACGACGTCCGCCGCATTTCCCTGGGCTTTTACCTGCCCGACGGAGGGAGTGCCGACATCCGCCTGAAGGCCGACTTCACCGACCCGCAGTGGCACGACTGGTTCCTGCTCGACCTGCGCACCGGACAACGCCGACGCCTCAACACCGCCATCCTTACCCTGGAGGATGTGCGCAACGGAAGCGGGCAGTACGCATTGACAAGGGACAATTAAATGAGGAATAAAAATGAAGAATGACTTCCCGTCATCCCGAGCGAAGTCGAGGGATCTCACTAAGTCTTCTCTCGCACAATCTTGAGATGTTTCGACTACGGCCTGCGGCCTACGCTCAACATGACAGGGAGAATGAAGAATAACAACAAAAGGCAATATATAGAATGAACAAAAGACAAGCCCCCGCAAGAACAAGAAGGAGAATGAAACGCCGTTCTTCATTCTTCATTCTTAGTTCTTCCGTATTAATACTTTTGCTGGCTGCCTGCCAGGGCGACGAACTGCCCCTGACACCGCAACCGCAAAACCCGTCCGTCCTTACCTTCACCGTGGCTGCCGAGACAGCCGAGACGCGCTCCGTGCCCGAAAGTCCCAGCACCGAAACTGGCAAGGGCGTGCAATACGTGCAGAATGTCAAGCTCTACCTCTTCAAGGAAGGCGACGGCAGCACGACCTACGTCGGCATGGAAGAACCGATATGGAAGAACCTCAGCATAGAGAGCGGCGGCGAAGCAGTAAATTCGGAGATTGAGGCCAACAAGGCAGGCCACAGCACCGTCTCCAAATCCTATCCCCTCCAAACTGCCCTCGAACCCAACACCACCTACACCCTCCTGGCTGTGGGCTACGAAAAGGATGCAATCTACGACATACAAACAAACGGCCAATCGCTGGAAGGGCTGAAGGAACGGACGGACAACGGGGACGGCACCTACACCGACGGCGCGGAAGTCACCCTCTCCGACCTCTCCAGCGTGCTTACCTCCGGCAAAGACAAATCAAACATACAGTCCAACGAATACTTCACCGGCACGGAGACCGCCACCACCGACGCCGACGGTCGCCTGCCCGAAGGCACCACCGTCACGATGCGCCGCCGCGTGGCCGGGCTGAGCGCCTGCTTCAAACTGACTAACTTCAGCCGGCAACCTGCCGCCGTGGCCATCATGCTTTGGAAAGACCCATACAAAGACGTGCCCACCCTGCGGAGAATCTGGCAACAACCCAACTTCACCGACCACGGCGAAACGGCACTCACCTCCTCCACCGAAGACGCCCCTAATATGTCGCCTCAGTGCCTGCTTTGGCTGGACTTCAAACAAGAAAATACCGGCATAGAAAACTACATAAATACTGACGAAGAAGACCCTGATGACTCAGACGATGAAGATACCTCAGGCATCGACGACAACGATAAGGACAAAAACAGCACCTACATCACCGAAGTTCAAAGTGGCTACGTCCTCCCGATAGAGGCACCCGGCATCGACGAGGAGAAGAACTACACCCTGGCCGTCGTGGTCTACACACAGGAAGGCGAGAAATACCGGGCCATCTGCACCAAGCGTGCCGCCCTGGCCGAGGACGGCAACCTGATATTCGCCACCGACCTGGGCACCGGCATCGTGGACGATGAGTCCTACTACCGCTATCCCATCGTGGCCAACCGCTTCTACCGCTTCGGCACGGGAAGCAAGCCGCTGGAAGTCGAGTATGACGAGAACAACCCCTTCGAGGTCATCGTGGAACCGGGCTGGGAAGGAATGCCGGACTTGGGATTCGGAGAGAATGAGGAATGAAGAAATTATAGGAGGTGCCGCATCCTTGCGGCACATTCACGACGCACCATACAAGCATTCAGAACCAACGTGACAGTGCGCCGCAAGAATGCGGCACCTCCTACCGTTTCATGATAGTATAAACCCAAAAGGAGTGATTACTTATTTGCGAAATTCGCGTTCAAATAAAGAAGAATAACAACAAAAACAACCTATAATAATGAATAACAGACAAGCCCCTGCAAGAACAAGAAGAAGAATGCTCCCCCGTTCTTCATTCTTCATTCTTAGTTCTTCATTATTACTGCTCTTGGCCGCCTGCGAGGACACCCTGCAAAACAGCCTCCCCGCTACGGGCGACGGCCTCCCCGTGACCCTCACCCTCGACAGCCGGGAGGAGAGCGCCGCCACGCGCACCGAACTGGTGAGCGCCGACCCCACCCACCATGTGGAGCAAGTCGAAATCCTTATCTTCGAAGGAGAGGACGACGACGCCAAAAGGATAGACACGGAAACTATCAAGGACTGGCCAAAGGACAAGAGTAGCCTTACATACACCCTGCAACACCCCTTTGTGGAGGGGCAGACCTACACCCTGCTGGGCGTGGGGAAAGACAACGAGTTCTATAATACATATAACATAGATACAGACAAAACTTTGGGCGAGACCTATGCCCGCCTGAAAGCGAACCAATCCCCGGCCCAGTGCGAATTCTTCACCGGCAGCGTCACCTTCACCCACCAAGGCCGCGGCACGCAGATTGACGACCTGACGATGCGCCGCCGCGTGGCCGGGGTGATGCTGTATGTGACGGAGATTCCGCAAGAGGTGGACGGCAAGCGCGTCACCTCCGTCAGGCTGGAGCTGGGAAGCAACCAAAAGAGCAGCGTCCTGCTGAAGCGCGACTTCACCGACCCGGAATGGACGGAACCCGACGGACAGGATGAACTGGCAGACTCAAAAACACTGGCCCAAATAGACTTATCGAACTATACCTATGACGGCAAGGATTTCTACATGGAAGGCGACAAGCCGGCCACCGGATACGCCGGTGTCTACATGCTGCCGCTGAACAAGACTGAAAATGTCAATACTTTCACCGTCAAGCTCTATGGAAAGGAAGTGGACAAAGAAACCGGAAAACCCACAGGCGAGGAAACAGAACTAAGCAAATCCTTCACCGTGACGAACCACAACGCGAACAGCACAACCTTCGACATCCGCAGCAACTACATCTACTGCATCGGCAAGAAGGGCGAAGGCATCGACGAACCCATCAGCCTCTCCGGAAAGCCCATCTACCTGGACGTGACGGAGTGGACGACAATCAACACCAACAACCCGACCTTCGAATCGGCACGGGTGCAGGCGTTGTTCGACGATACGGATAACCCCATCCATAACTGCATGAACGAGGAATTTAGCATAAAGATATTGCCACCGCTGGAAACAATTAAGCGATATGTAACAAAAATCAAACTTGATATCCTACCGAATACGTACGCCTTGAATGACAATGGCGAGACTACCCTCATCCACGAAGACAATGGATTAAGCGAAAATGCAAAAAACTACTATTCAAACTGGCTGTACGTCAAACAATCAAACAATACCTATACAAAAGAATATATCCTATATGATGGTACAGGCAACATTGATGACATGACAACAAATCTTACTCTCTTCCTACGGGATTACGCGCGTTTTCGGTCATGGGGATGGGCCGAACCAAATAGTTTGCAAGACAATCAATATTCCTGGGTAGGCACAAAAGAAGATATAGAACGTATTAACAGAGATTTCCGTTACACAGATATACTTCTCACTACACATATAGAATGGGATAAGAACAATAACAACATCATTGAAGAAAACGAGAAGTCTGACCGAACAGACACGTTACGTATCCATCAATACAATACAATTACTGTAAATTATAGGAACATGGGCGACAATAGTCTAAAACAACATATCGTAACATGCGGATTTAGCCGTCAAGACATTAACCAAAACGCTTGGGGATATCAGGATAGCAACAATGATGTAGTATATACATCAGGTTTGCAGGTACCATTCCAATCTGGACATTTGTCCAACGGAAGCTACAATGTTACCCAGGTAGGGAAGCTCAACAATTTAGTATCATATACAGGTTCAGCCATTGGAGTGGCAGCCCGTCCCATTGAATATATAAATGAATATGGCACTCTCATTCAATCCTTTAACTATCCCGTTACTGACAAAGACCAAAGAGTTGAAAAATGCTGGTATCTTCCCGCACAACTGGAATTGCAAGGCTTCCTCATTCAATGCGCCTCCAATGTCGAAGGAGAATCTATAAAGAGCAACATCTTGTTCGACAATATCTATTTGACATCCACCCTAAGAGACCAAGCAGGTAAAGATGCCATATCCTTTAAGGAAACTACGACCGGGCCTTACATAGAATATGTAGACAGAGGTAATACCAATAACAGATACCATATTCGGCAAGCCAGGCGTTTCCCCGACGAAACAGGATATGACTATCAGTGGTAAATTGTCATGCCCGCCCCGTCATTCTGAACGCAATGAAGAATCTCCAATCAGACAAGTAAGCGGGAGATGCCTCATTTCATTCAGCATGACAGGAACGAAGGCTTTTCTACGACACCCATAGAGGCTCCTCTACGACACCCGTAGAAGCTCCTCTACGGCAGGCATAGAACTTCCGGACACCGGAAAGGAACGGTTGCAAGACACCGCCAACCATAACAACGAAACAGAAACATAACCCGATATGAAAGGAATAAAGAAACTACTCACCCTGCTATGCGCCCTCGCGCCCCTTGCCGCCTGCCAGGACGACCTGTACACAGGCACCACCGGCGGACCGACGGAAGGCACGGTAGACATCTACCTCAGCGGGACGGACATGCCCCGCATCGTCACCCGCGCCGACGACGACACGGACAACCGCGTGGACCACGTCGTCCTCTTCGCCTTCGCTGCCGACGGCACCCTGCTCAACACCCCCGCGCAGCAAAACGTGCACCCCGTCGCCAACCAAGCGGCAGACTACTACTTCCGCGCCTACCTGCCCGACAACTGGGCCACCCTCTACGCCGTCTGCAACTACGACGACCCCGAAGGGCTGACTGACTACGCCAAAAGTGAGGGTGATTTGAACGGCTTCGCAACGGAGATAACCTCCGCCGAAGACGCCTTCAAGGGCGTGTACGTCATGACCGGTTCGCTGGCCGCCAATGACGTGCAGCCGGACAGTAAAATCATCATCCCCCTCACGCGCACCGTGTCGCGCCACACGTTCCGCATCGTGTTCGACCCCGAAAACGCGGGCGACGACTTCAAGCTGAGCAGCGTGTCGCTCATCGACGTGCCCGCACGCAACTACCTGACGGCGCACACGGAAGACGCCGCCTCCACAGGAAATACTTCTTACTATTTAGGCACTGAAGACGCCCCCGCCCTGCTGGAGTTCGCCCGGGGCGAGAAGACAAACACCTACGTGGCCACCACCCACCTCTACGACAACCGCCGCGGGGCCCTGACCGACGACGACGTTGACACAAAGTTAGGCATCACCGGCTATCCCGACGACGAGAAGCCGCGCATCCGCCAGCTTTTCAAACGCGCCCTGGCACAGGGCCAGTCTCCCTACACCATGGACGACGCCCACCCGCACGCCACCTGTCTGGCGATAGACGGCCTCTACGACGGCGGCGATATGAACAGCTTCGAGGTACGTTACTACATCTACCTGGGCAAAGACAACTTCGGCGACTTCAACGTGGAGCGCAACACCGACTACACCTACGAAATCACCATCCGCGCCTGCGACGACATCGACACCCGCGTCACGGCCAATCCCGTAGGCGACATCGAGTTCAACGTCTCGAAAGCCGACCAGCCCTTCGATGCCCACTTCAACGTGCGCGAGGCCCTGCTATACAGCAGTACCGGCTGGACGGTCTACGTCAAAGACCCCGACCAACATCCGTGGCTCGAGGTCTCCACCTCGCCCGCCTACCAATCGCAAGAGCTTGGAGCAGCAGGCAACGACCGCGCGCAGTTCTGCCTGAAGGGTGGGCGCGGCCTGCAATACCTCTACATCCACACGGACGAATACGTGCCTTCGTGCAAGAACGCAGACGGCAGCTTCAACACCGGCAACAACGCCAACCTCCAGCCCCGCACCGGCGAAATCATCTTCCTCTACGACGGGCAGACGGAACAGGATGCCATCGAGAAGGGACAAGTGTACACCGTCACGCAATACCCTGCCCAACTGCTCAGCGTCACTGCCTGGGACATCAGCCAGGCAAAAAATGTCACCCGCTACTTCTTCGTCGAGCGCATCACCGAAGAGAAGTACAAGGACTGGGGCTTCCGCGGCTTCTGGAACCTGACGCTGGACAACCTCATCTCTACCGGCAACTACGACGGACTCTCCAACACCCGCAAGGAGTACGTCTCAGCCATCTGGGGCGACAAGGAGAGCAATTCGTTCAAGGCACGGCAGGCCATCCCCGACCCCGCCCCGCTGGAACTGGACGGCGCGCAGGATGCCGCCTACTGGGGTGATGCCGATGAGGAGACGGACGGCTTTCAGCCACAAGAACCCGCCATCTTCAACCTCTCCACCACCTTCGCCCTGGGCTACGCCCTCGCCAAGAACCGCGACCGCAACAACAACGGCCGCATCGACTACGACGAGATACTGTGGTACCTGCCCGCCCGCCGCCAGCTGGAAGCCATCAAAGACGCGCTGGACGAGAATACCCTCTACGGCCCCAACACCGGCACCGACGCGGACGGCGACGGCATCCCCGACGATACCGCTCCCCTCTCCCTCGAAGGCAACTACTGGAGCAGCACCCCGTCCGTGTCCGACAAGTACGGCATCACCCCGGGCCGCGCCTACTACTACGACATGTCCGGCGGCAAGCACGCCATCGGCCTGCGCGACCAGTCGTACGGCGTCATCGTCTGCCGCGATGCCGACGGCTGGATGGGTCCCGAAACCGGAGGCGGCCAAGGCAACGTGGACAACGACACGGACTGGGACGACAACGAGCATAACATGCCGGGACGATGAAGAACTGAAAATGAAGAATGAGGAATGAGGAATAGTATCTGTCATCCTGAGCAGAGCGGAGCGAAGTCGAAGGATCTCCTTCATGCACTGCCAAAAAACAGCGTCCTTCGGGAGATGTTTCGACTACGGCCTACAGCCTCCGCTCAACATGACAGATACCCCGCCTGAGAATCAACCCGATAAAATTATCATTCATATGAAACAGACATTGACATACCTTTGCGGCCTGGCGGCCGCTCTCTTGCTGGTCGCCTGCCATGACGACAACGCCCCCGCCACAGAGGAGGGCACGGCCAAGGCCACATTCCGCATCTACACCCGCGCCAATGTGTCGCCGGGCACAGACCAACAAGCCGCCCTCTACGTGGCCGAACGCCGCCAGGAAGACGAGCAAGACGAACTCTACTGCTCCGCCCGCCACGACGTGGGCAACGGCAGCTACCTGCTGGAGAACCTGGGCGGACAGTGGTACAAGCTGGCTTTCGTCTGCGTGCCGAACAGCGTCACCTTGCCCGACATCCCCGCCGACCATGCCTTCAACAACCTGCTGCTGGACTACACCCCCGTGCTGAAGAAGCAGAACCAACAGGAAGACGCCGACCTGGCCATCTACCGCCACATCATCGACCGCTGGCTACGGCCCGGCGAACAGCTGACGGAAGACGTCACCCTCAGCCGCATCACCGGCCAGCTCATCCTCGACATGGGCATTCTGAAAGACCAGTTTCCCACCCAAGTGACGAAGATAGAAATCGCGCTGACAGACGTCCCCAGTCAAGTCTACCTGCGAAACAATGCCAACGGGGAAATCATCTACCCCACCGACAACGGGACGGGCACATACACCTATACCTACGAACAGATACAGTGGGACAGCAACGACCACTTCCGCGCCTGCCTCAACCTGCTGCCCCATACACTGAAGGAGGCCAAGGTGACGGTGACCCTCGTTGACGGCACAGATAAAGGAATCACCTTCTCCCTCGTTTCCGGCAAGCACGACGGCACAGAAAAGGCCGACATCGTCGTCTTCGCCAACACCCGCACCACGGTCTACTTCCGCGGCATGGAGGCCGATGAGTTCGAAGTGCGCTACGCCGGTTTCGACGGAAGCGGCATCGGCGTGGCCGACGACGAATGGAACGGATGGAGTTAAATGAAGAATGAGGAATAATAATAAAAAAACAATTACAATGAATAAAAGACATACCAACAAGCCGGAAAGAACAAGAAGAAGAATGACCCTCCATTCTTCATTCTTCATTCTTCGTTCTTCATTATTACTGCTTTTGCTGGCCGCGTGCACCAACGACCCTACGGAAAACATCGTTGGCAACGCCCCCGGCATCCTGCCCGAAGGCACCTTTGTCATCGACTACACCGCCTCGACGGGCAATGCCTCCACCCGCGCCACCGCCGCCGAGCGCATCCGTTCGCTGGACTACCTGCTGTACGAAAGCACGGACAACGGCACCACCTTCACCCTGAAGCACCGCCGCCCCATCCCCGACATCAACGCGAACACCGTTTGGCCCCTGAACCGCGAGACCATGACGTGGGAACAACGCCAGGCACTGAAAGATACGCTGAACACGGCCTGCCAATACAAGATGGTGTTTGTGGCCAATGCGGATAAATCCATTTGGGACGATACAGAAGTCCTGCAAAACGTAGCCGTAGGCAGCACCTTTGACGAAGGTCGCCTCGTCCTGCCCCCGCGCGTCTTTACGGAAAACGATATGTATTATATGTGGAGCAACCACGATACACCCCTCAAGGGCAGCGAGTACAGCAAGGATAATCCTGCGCAGATGGACATCACCTTGCAGAGGATGATTAACAAGGTGGAGGTGAAGCTGGATGACAAGGTGGTGAATGGGATTGCCTCGGCAGGAAGCGTATCGAATTACGTAACCTCCTTCTTGAGTGACTACTATGAGACATTCTATGTCAAAAATGATAACAGCGGTCAATTAGACAAAATTGTATGGGCATACATGGACCAAATAGCTGAAAAGATAACCTACAACGACGGTATTGGCAGCGATAGAGAGGATCGCTCCAAAAAAGCCTTTGAGACTAAATTCATTAATCCTGACGAAAAAAGAAAAGCCGTAGTCCAAAGCATCAACGAGTGTGAAAGCGGATGTACTCCTGATAATTATTGCGTGAAGCATCAATTCATTACAGAGATGAAAGAGTATTTCGCAAAACGTTGCGATTGGAGCCAAATAACCAACTTAACCCTGTCTTATACTACATTATACGCCTCGGCCATTACATTCAATAAAGATACAGAAGCTAAAGCCGATGCTACCACGATTAACGTAGAAAGAGATACAGAAGGACACTACATCTTCTACACCTTTGGAAACAAAGAGAATAGTAATATTAATACCATCAGTTCCATATCTTTTAAGACTTCAGATAATCAAGAAATATTTAATGCTGAATGTAATACTATTCCAGGAAACGGAACTGTTAGCGGCAATAACCATTTCCTACTGACTTATTCGCCTACTTCCCAAGCCAACATAGAGAGCGATAGCGAATTGTACTTTCAATTTACACGAAAAGAATATAATATCCAAAATGTCTTGAATTGGTCATGGGATGATCAAGATTTCGAATATAGCGGAGATTCAGATATAGCGAACATAGGATGGAAGAAATTTAAGATGATACAATGGGTAAACAGTCTATTCAGTGGCTCCAGTAATCAAGATACATTCGTTCCTTATACGCTTACCTTAAATATTCCCAAGGTAAAGATTATCCATCCATGGACAACCTCTTTGATACAATAATAACGAACCAAAACCATACAGAACAATGAGAACTAACCTCTTCATACCACTTTTCATCCTGGCGGCTTTAAGCTTCTTGAGTAGTTGCATCTCTCCCCAGGACGAAGCCAGCGACTGCAACGATTGCAACCAACAGCAAATCATCCTGCAAGTGCAGGAAAACAGTGCTGCCACCACCCGCGCCGGACGTCCCCTGTACAGCAATGAGCCCAACCAGTTGGTAGACCACGTGGCCCTCTTCATCTGCTACTACGGCAATACGGATAAGCCCGACAACCGGATAGTCGCCGTTCAGCACATCACCGATTGGGAAAAAGAAAGTACCGAATACGACAACGGACGCAGCTACCACCTCAACCTGATGGGCAGCAACCGTGTGCCCGAAGGCGAAGCCAATTATAAAATATATGCCATCGGCTACACTGACAGAGAGAAGTATAAAACGGAATACACATACGACGGGAAATCCCTGCATGAATACCTCGAAAGCCTGACAGCAGACAGCGACTTCCCCGAAAACCTCACTCTCAGCCTCAGCAGCACGCCCGGCGAAGAAATCTTTGCAGGCATCAACACCGAAACAAACGGCCTCATCCACAGCAACGAAGCCGGAGGGTTCACCACCCGCGTCGTCCTGCACCGCCAAGTGGCCGGCGTCTACATGTACGTAAAAGACATCCCGCAGCGCGACCAGGCCACCGAGTTGCGCCTCACCGCCGCCTGCGATAATGACGGGCTGGTGCTGGAAGAATTTGACACGGAAGACTACGGACAAAACCGTGGCAAAGGGAAATATGTGGTAAACGGCACCACGCCCCAAGAAGAAATCACCGCCTCCAACCGTGCCATCCTGTGCACCATTGACCTCAATGCCTGGAAAGAGGAGAACGGCACGTGGAAGAATCCCTACGACGCCACCAACCAGAACCCAGCCTTCCAATCCGGTAGCTACTTTGCCGGCAGTTTCGTTATCCCCTTCGCCGCACCAACCGAAACAAGTGCTACATCGTTGCAACTGGAGCTTTATGGCGGAGAGTCTCAGAAACCGTTAAAGACTTGGAACGTCAAACTGCCCCAGGACGATGCACAAGTCCAAACCAATTTCACCCGCTGGACCTGGCAGGACAATGGCTTTACATCTGTTCAAAAGCCTGAAACCCAAGAGGCCTACTCCCTCCTCCGCAACCACCTTTATTGCATCGGCCGCAAAGATAAAGACGGAGATACCACGGACGACCAACCGATTTCCTTGGGCGACAGCAACGAAATCATATTGAAAGTCATTGCCGAATGGGACATCATTTACGACATGCAACTGGAACCAAAGCCAACAAAACAAGGACAATAAAGACATACAATAGACACATCATCTAACGCCGAGAGGCGAAACCCCATCCGGCTCTCTTGACGAAGAATGCCGGACACGACGTGCAAGCCGCGCTGCGAAGCGAGACTGCACTAATTTGTTTGTTTTGTTTGCAGGAACCACAGCTTTCGGGTTGTGGTTCCTATTTTTTCGTCACTTTTTTGTCACAGGAGTGTAATATATGATTTATTCTTACTACTTTTGTGCTCTATAACACAGTTTTTCAGCAGTTATGGTAAAATCGAACATACCCGATATCCGCGTCCCGGAACTGATAGCCGACATGTGGGCACCTCTCAATGAAGAGCAACGGGCTTACCTGTCCGGCCAGTTCACCCTCCAGACTTACAAGAAGAACGAGGTCATCCACTGCGAAGGCGAGACCCCCAAACACTTGATGTGTCTGCTCAGCGGTAAGGTAAAAATCTACAAAGACGGCGTGGGCGGACGCAGCCAGATTATCCGCATGATCAAGCCTGTAGGTTACTTCGGCTATGCCGCCTACTTTGCCGGCAAAGACTACGTGACCGCTGCTGCTGCTTTCGAGGCTTCTACGGTGTGCCTCATCCCCATGACTGCCATCCGACGGCTGATAGCGGAAAACAATGACCTGGCCCTGTTCTTTACCAAACAACTGTCTTTCGACCTGACCGTAGCGGACGAGCGCACCGTCAATCTGACGCAGAAGCACATCCGCGGTCGCCTGGCCGAGTCGCTGCTCTTCCTGAAGGAAAGCTATGGCCTGGAAGAGGACGGCTCCACGCTGAGCATCTACCTCTCGCGCGAGGACCTGGCCAACCTGTCCAATATGACGACCTCCAACGCCATCCGCACATTGTCACAATTCGCCATAGAGAGACTCATCACCATCGACGGCCGCAAAATCAAAATCATCGACGAAGAGAAACTGAAGAAAATCAGCAAAATCGGATAAAGACACATCCCGCCCTTACACAACGATGCCTCCGGGCCTGTTCCGGGATATCGCCGCACACAAGCAGTGATATCCCGAGGCAGGCGCGGAGGCATCGCCTCTCTTGCTCACCCTTACGGGTTTATTCCGGTATCAGCGTGAAGCCCCAACGGTATTCACGGTTGGCGGGGAGGTTATAACCCGGCTCGGGACGAGCGCCCCAGCTGTCATAACCAGCCACACCCTGCTGCATCAGGTCAACGCAAACCTCCACGTAGTCGCGAGGCGTGATATCGTTGATGTGGTGCATACGGCGCAACACGTCTTTGGCCTCGGCCTCGTTGTGGTTGGCCACTTGTTCGGGCGTGAAGTTACTCCACTGGTACGGACGGTTCTTGGCTTCTTCGGAGTCAAAGTCCTCTACAGAATTGCGCAAGGCATTGAACTCTATCAAGCTGTCGCCACGGACAGTCAGTCCACGACCGCTCTTGGGCTCCAGGCTCAACCAGCGGGTAGACGTGTGGTGGCCGTTCTCCTGCGGGCGGACATAGGGGTAGTAGAGTTCTTCAGCAGTGGAAGTATATACATCCACCAGCGTACCGTTGTTGCGGTCCACATAGTTCTCCTCAGGTCCGCGTCCGAAGTAAGTCACGCGGTCCATAGAAGCAGGCAGGCGGAAACGCACACCGATGCGGGGCACTTCGAGCTTGGCGGAAGCCTTGCGGGCCTCGTCATTGCCCGGGGTGAAGGTGGCCGTGCGCGTAGCCTCGGACACTTCAATCTCTGTTTCGCTCATCTCGGTGGACGTAAAGACGGCATCCACCTTGACTGCACCCGAAGGATGCACGCGGTAGGTCATGCGATACAGATTGCCGGCAGGCAGCAGGTAGTCGGCCTTAAGCAGGGCATCCTTGCCGTCCATCTCAATCGAAGCGGAAACGACATTGAAATTCTTGCTGGCTTGCTTCCATACCTGCAAGCGTTTGGGAGCGCCGTTACCATAGTCGTTATCATTGGGAGCACGCCAGAAGTTAGGCTGTATGCCGAAGCCATCCTTGAAGTATTCCTTGCCCTTCACCTGGTAGGAAGTGACAATGCCCGTACGCTTGTTGAAGACAAACTTCACGCGTCCGGACGAAGCCACCAGTTCGTCGCCCTCAGTGGAGACGTTCAAGGCAGGACCGGCGGTAGCCAGCTTGACAGACAACGGCTCTATGGGCAGGCGGAACTGGTCATGGGCGATTTCCCATCCGGCAGGCACGCCCGGTTCGGGCTGCACGGCAAAGAAGCGGAAATTGACAAAGTATTCCGTACCGGCCTTAGGCTTGAGATTGCCCACGGGCACAGTGAAATCCAGGGAAGCTTGCGGAGCGATATCCAACGATTCCTTGCCGCTGCGCACTATCTTGCCATTGGCCTTCACCTCGTATATCATCTGATATTTCTTCAGGTTGGTGAAGTAGAAGCGGTTTTCAATGCGGAACTTGCCGGCAGCGGCATCAACGGCCTCTACCTTCACGTTCTGATAAGCATATTTCACCTCGGCAATGCCGGGATGGGGGGTACGGTCGGGATTGACCAGACCGTTGCACAGGAAGTTGCCGTCGCTGGGCGCATTCACGCCATAATCGCCACCATAGGCAAAGTATGCGCGGCCATTCTCATCCGTTTCGGCGATACCCTGGTCCACCCAGTCCCAGATATATCCGCCTTGCAGGTTGGGATATTTGTAGATTTCCTTCCACTGGTCCCACAGGTTGCCGCTGGAATTACCCATGGCGTGCGAATACTCCGACGGAACCACGGGACGGTCGCTGCCGCGTTTTCCCACGGAAGCGAGCCATGCGGCACCGGGATACTGGGGCACATACATATCGCTGTTCCACTCCCACTGGGCCCGTTCGTAGTTGACAGGGCGGTCCATCCAGTCCTTGTCGGCTTCCTTGAGCCAAAGATAGGTCTGATAGAAGTTATAACCGTTGCCGGCCTCATTGCCCAACGACCAGATAGTAACGGACGGGTGGTTCTTGTTGCGCTCGAACATATTGATGGTGCGATACATATGGGGCTTCAGCCATTCGGGGTTGTTGCCCAGCGTACCACCTTTGCGCAGGTCATAATACATGCCGTGGCTTTCGATATTGGCCTCGTCATAGACGTACAGGCCGTATTCATCGCACAACTCATAGAAACGGCGGCTCTGCGGATAGTGGGCCAGACGCACTGTATTGATATTGTGCTGCCGCATCAACTCAAAGTCACGGCGCATCAATTCCTCAGTCACATAGTGCCCGGTAGCCGGATTGTGCTCGTGAATATTGGTACCTTTCAGTTTGATGGACTGGCCGTTGACCAGGAACAGTACATAGGGTTTCCCATTGGGTCCCATCTGATCCACTTCTTTGATTTCGATACGACGGAAACCGACGTTGTAGGGAATGACCTCACTCACCTTGCCATCTTCTTTCAGCGTCATCACCATCTTATAGAGATTGGGATGTTCCGAACACCAGGTCTGCACATCGGCCAATTGCTTGTCGAAACGCACGGTTTCCGACTTTCCGGCGGGCACACTGACAGACTTTTCGTCCGAAGCCACCACCTGGCCTTGCTTGTCCAGCAATTCATAGCCGAAAGTCAGGTTGGCCGCATCAGACTTGTGGTTGCGCAGGTCGGCCTCCAAGGCAAAAATACCGTTATGATACGTATCGTCCAAAGTGGACTTCACGCGGAAATCGCGCACGGAAGCCTTGGGCTGCACGAAGAGGTACACATCGCGCTCAATGCCGCTCATGCGCCAGAAGTCCTGGCACTCCAGGTAGGAGCCTGTACTCCAGCGGAAGATTTTCAGAGTCAACACGTTCTTGCCAGCCTTCACATAGGGATTGATGAGGTATTCGGCCGGATTTTTGGAATCTTCATTATAGCCTACTTCCTTGCCGTTCAGGTAGACATAGACACCGGACTTGGCACCGGCGATATTCAGATAGATATCATCGTCCATCCACTCGGCGGGAATGTCAATATCCCGACGGTAGACGCCTACGGGATTAGCTTCGGGCAAGGTGGGCGGCTGGGGATTGCGCGGTTTGAACTCATAGCCATGATTCGTGTAAATGGCCGTGCCGAATCCCTGTACCTCCCAGTTGCCGGGCACCTGGATATCACTCCACTGCGAGGCATCCACGGACGGGTCGGTGATATTGTCCGGCAACTGCTTGTAGCTGTCCACGAAGTAGAATTTCCACGTGCCGTTCAGCGAACGGTAGTTAGGACTTTCCTCATAACTGCTGTTCAAGGCCGATGTGCGGTCCTTGAACGTCATGAAGTCCGTACGGGGGTCCTCCCGATTCACGGACACAGTCTGAATGTCCTGCCAATAAGGCTTCTTGTCGCCGGCATCGGAAGCCAGCACAGGGGTCACAAGCCCTGTCAGGCAAACAGCCCCCAACAAGATTTGTCTCCACTTTTGATTGTTCATAATAAGTTGTTTTTAAAGTTAAAAAATAAAGATAAATGTCATGTTCATTAGATGTTTGTCCGGAAGCCGTTCAGCCATTCAGCAGGTAACGCTCAGCCTCAATAGCTGCCATACAGCCCGATGCAGCGGCCGTGATAGCCTGCCGGTAATGCGGGTCGGCCACATCACCTGCGGCAAAGACACCCGGCACCTTGGTGCGCGGCGTGCCCGGCTCCGTGAGAATGTATCCCACTTCGTCCGTATCCAACCACTGCTTGAAGATGTCCGAATTGGGCCGATGGCCGATGCCCAGGAAAAAGCCGTCAATGGGCAGGTCATAGCGTTGCTCGTCCGCCTCGCCCATGCGCTGCACCAGATGTACGCCCTCTACGCCGTTCTCGCCATACAGTCCCACGGCATTGTGCTCGAAGAGGACTTCTATCTTGGGGTTGTTGAAAACACGCTGCTGCATCACCTTCGAAGCACGCAGGAAAGGCTTGCGCACAATCAGGTACACCTTCGAAGCCAGGCCGGAAAGGTAGGAAGCCTCTTCGCAAGCCGTGTCTCCGCCCCCCACCACGGCAACCACCCGGTTGCGATAGAAGAAGCCGTCACACGTGGCGCAGGCACTGACGCCCATACCGGCATATTTCTTCTCGTCGTCCAAACCCAGGTACTTGGCCGTGGCACCCGTAGCGATGATGACGGTACGGGCCTCGATGACCTTGCCATCGTCCATCGTTACCTTGTAGGGCGAGGAAGAGAAGTCGGCGGACATAGCCACGCCATAACGGATGTCAGTACCGAAACGTTCGGCCTGTTTGCGCAGGTCTTCCATCAGTTCGGGCCCCCCGATGCCGGAAGGATAACCCGGAAAGTTTTCTACTTCAGTAGTTGTGGTCAACTGGCCACCGGGTTGCAGGCCGGCATAAAGCACCGGCGAGAGATTGGCACGTCCGGCATAAATGGCCGCCGTATATCCGGCTGGACCGGAGCCGATAATCAGGCATTTCACTTGTTCTGTTTCCATTTCTTTTATATAATATAAATGATAATTTATCGATTAGAGTTTTAGGCGCGGATTACGCGGATTTCACGGA
>DHKFC23501__coassemble_1089_pt1 | contig 40913 bp, 39 predicted proteins | sample DHKFC23501__metabat2_low_PE_030 | metagenome-assembled genome bin DHKFC23501
CCATATCAGGCGTGTATTCATCAGAAAGCAAAAACGATGCAGACTTCGCCAAGGCTTGTGAGCTGTGCGAGAAGTTTGCCAAGAAGGAAGGTCGTCAGCCGCGTATCATGATTGCCAAGATGGGGCAGGACGGGCACGACCGTGGTGCAAAGGTCGTAGCTACGGGCTATGCCGACTGTGGTTTCGACGTGGACATGGGGCCGTTGTTCCAGACACCGGCCGAAGCAGCCCGCGAAGCTGTGGAGAACGACGTGCATGCAGTGGGCGTATCCTCGCTTGCGGCAGGCCACAAGACCTTGATTCCGCAGTTGATGGACGAGTTGAAGAAGCTGGGCCGCGAGGACATCGTGGTATTCGCCGGCGGTGTCATTCCTCCGCAGGACTATGACTTCCTCTACAAGGCCGGTGTGGCTGCCATCTTCGGCCCGGGTACTCCGGTGGCCAAGGCTGCCTGTCAGATTCTGGACATCCTGATGGACGAAGAATGATTTCTCAGCCTGCTTCATGGCAGGTCGCGGAGAGGCTGTATCGTTTTGAGGCGGTACAGCCTCTTTCTTTTTCTTTCCTCTTTGTACGGTTCAAGTGTTTTTTTTACTTTTGCAGCCATATTATAGACCTGTTTTAAAGCTAAAGGATGAAAAAACTTTTTTTACTGCTTTGTGCCGTCATTTTGTCTGGCGGCCTGTTTGCGCAGGACAGTCTGCGTGTCAGTTCCCGGCAACCCCGGCTGGAGGATGTGCTTCAGGTTCTTGAAATGAATGACGTCTTTATCCACCGTTTCGACTTGCGTTCGTTGTTGAAGGCGCACTATGATGTATTCTTCTACGTGGACGAATACCGCCATGCCGAAAAGCAGGGACGGGTGCGCCGGTTTATGTTCGGGCCCAATGTAGAGTCCGTGGAGAGTTATCCCGAAGAAGATAGGGAAGCCGTGCGGAAAATGTTCAACCTCGCACCGGACGAAGACGAGTTTGAAGTTATTAAGGACGTTACGCTGACATTTCGTGTGGTGGACGATTCGCTGGCCTACATCAGTGCCAGTAGTTCCGGCCTCGGCATGATGGCCGGCGAGGTCCGTTTGTATCCCGTGGTGCCCGACCAGGGCGACGCTTTCTATATGTATTCGACCCGTCCGTTTCGCTTGGATGCCGTGGCCGATGCCGATGCGGTGGAAATTCCGCTGGTGTTCTATGGCTCCGCCTGGTATGACAAGCAGGCCCATATAACCCGTTTCTGCGGAGAGGATGAAATAGACCCGCAGTTGCAGGCGCAGATTGTGAAAGACGTGCCTCACTTCTACGTGGTAGGCATGGGACTGGAAAAATTGCCGGAAGAAGAACAGTAGTCCGGGGGCGGAAGACGTGGACTTAAGGGCGAGAGAAGTGTTAGCGAGAGGTGAAAAAGGCTTGATTGCTGTCCTATCGGCTTAAAAAGTGTTATAAAACATACTTTTCTGCTTGGAAAGTTTGCAGGTTTCGCAAAAGTCCGTACCTTTGCACTGTGTTTTTCATGGTATTAGATTTAAGGTTAACAAAGGTTGGGCTCAGCGGAGCCCTTTTTTTTATGCCCGTACGTCTGGAGGAGGGGGCGTTGCCTCCTCCGTACTTCCTTCCTTTATGAATGGATTTCTGCCCTTTCTCAAAGATTTTCCAACCGCCGCAAGACAGAATCACACAGCACGGTGAACGCCGCCCGGTTCTGCGCGCTGATGGGTTTCTTGGGTTGCGACTTGATGGTGAGCGGGTTGATGGGTTTGCCGTGTTCGTACACGCGGAAATCCAGATGCGGCCCCGTAGACAAGCCCGTGGAGCCGACGTAGCCGATGACTTGCTTCTGTTTCACCTCCGTCCCCACCTGGATGCCCTTGGCGAAGCGCGAGAGGTGCATATAGGTGGTGGTGTAGACACTGTTGTGCTTGATTTTCAGGTAATTGCCTGCTCCGCCGCGCTGGTAGGCCTTGGCGATGACCTTGCCGTTGCCCACGGCATAGACGGGCGTGCCCGCCGGGGCGGCATAGTCCACGCCGTGGTGGGCGCGGTAGCGTTTCAGGACGGGGTGGAAGCGGGCGTTGGAGAAGCGCGACGAGATGCGGTAGAAGTCCAGCGGCGCCTTCAGGAAAGCACCTTCCAGGCTGTTGCCTTTTTCATTGTAGTAGAGTTCTTCGTTGTCCTGCGTGAAGGGGATGGCGTAGTAAGTGCTGTCCGAATGGCGGAAGGCGGCGGCCAACACATGGAAGTTGTCCAGGCTCTTGCCGTCCACGTACTCCTGTTCGTAGATGACGCGGAACTCGTCGGCCTTCTTCAGGTCGAAGAAGTCGATGGACCAGCCGTAGATGTTGGACAGGACCATGGCCAGCAGCGGCGAGGTCTCTTCGTTCTGCATGGCCACCCAGAGCGAGGATTCCACCCGGCCTTTCACCTCTTTCTGCCGCCACTCCGAGGGATTCTCGCCCCGGCGCACGGCACAGTCGCCGCGCAGGTCGAAGACCACATAGGCCTTGGGGTCTTCCTCATAGACCAGAAAGGCGGTCTGCGGCACGCTGTCGCGGGTGGTGAAGACGGCGTAGGCCTGGCCGGCACGGATTTTGCGCACGTCGAAGACGCCGGCCGCCTTCTCATTGACGCGGTGCACCTGCTGGTGCGACAGGCCGTGGTCGGCCAGGATGTAGGACAGGTTCTGTCCTTGTTTCACGATGCCGTAATCCACTTCATAGTCATCCGTCGGGATGCCATATTTGTACACGATTTCCTCCACTTCCGTAGAGTCCGTCAGTTGAACTTCGTCCAGCATGTCGCCTGCTGTCCGTTTGGGCAGGAACACCAGTGCCAGGGCGGCTACGGCCAGGAGTAGGCCGATGGTGATGGGGTATCTCTTGTCAATCTTGCGCATAGTCTATGGGTTATTAACGGGGTTTTGTTCCGTGACGTTCCGGCGCTCGGGCGCAGATGTCGCTGCCCGTGCTCCGCGATATCTGCGCCCGTGCTCCGCGATATCTCCGGACAACCGTCCGCGAACGTGCCACAAAAGTAGGGAAAAATAGGGAAAAAAAGCGAACGATGCACCACCTAATTTTGCGGTTAGCCGCTTTATTGTTAATATTGCGCCCGCAAATCAAGACTATCAAGACGAATATGTGGTTCATTCTTATTGCATTGGTCATCTACCTGGGCGCCAACGGGTGGGTGTATTATAATGGGCATGTGGCCCTGCAGGGCTGTCCGATGGCTGTGCGCATGGCTTTCGGCGTTGTGTTCTGGGCAGTGGCGCTTTCCTTTATCGGCTTCATGGCTTTGCGGGGTCGGCATCTGACGCCGCTCATGGGACATTGGGTTTACTTCGTCAGCAACGGCTGGCTCGTCGCCCTGCTCTACCTGACGCTGCTGCTGGCGGTTGGGCAGTTGCCCCGCCTCTTTGGCGTGCACGTTCCCCATCTCTTCGGCGTTTGCGTGGGGCTGACGGCCTTGCTGCTGGCTTACGGTTATTGGCATTACCGTCATCCTGCCGTGCGTACGTTGCAGGTGGATATAGACAAGCCCGTGGACGGCCCGAAGCAGCTGCGCGCGGTAGCCATCAGCGACGTGCACCTGGGCTACGGCAACAACCGCCGTGTGCTGGAGGACTATGTGCGGATGATCAACGAGGCCCGTCCGGACGTGGTGCTCATTGCGGGCGACCTGATAGACATGTCCCTCAAGCCCTTGTGGCAGGAGCGGATGCAGGATGTCCTGCGGGAGGTGCAGGCTCCGTTGGGGATATACATGGTGCCGGGCAATCACGAGTTCATCAGCGGCATCCGCGCGACCGAAGAGTTTATCGGGCGGACTCCCATCCGGCTGTTGCGCGACAGCATCGTCACGTTGCCTGGCGGGGTGCAGGTGGTCGGCCGTGATGACCGCAGCAACCGCCGGCGCCTGCGGGCGGACGACCTTATCGGCCGGGCCGATGCCTCGCGCCCCATCCTGGTGTTGGATCACCAGCCCTATGACGACCAGTTGGAACAGATTGCCGCCGGTGGCGCCGATTTCACCCTGTGCGGGCATACGCATGCCGGTCAGGTGTGGCCGCTGAGCCTGGTCACCGGCGCCATTTACAGGCAGGACCACGGCTACGGCCGATGGGGGCGGACGCAGGTCTATGTCTCGTCCGGGCTTGGGTTGTGGGGGCCGCCCTTCCGCATCGGGACGGACAGCGAGATGGTGGTCATTGATTTCCGCTTCCGATGAGGGCTTGGATGTCGTCGCCCGAGGGCGCCTGGAAGATGCGCAGGCCAAACTCAGGGACGATGGCCAGCACGTAGTCGAAGACGTCGGACTGCACGCCTTCGTAGGGCACCCAGTCCTTGATGCGCGAGAAGAAGTACAGCTCCAGCGGGATGCCGTGCTCCGTGGGTTGCAGTTGCCGCACCATGCAGTGCAGGTCCGTGTTGACCACGGGCAGCGAGCGCAGGTAGGCCACGATGTAGGCGCGCAGCACGCCCAGGTTGGTCAGCGGGTCGGGGTGGGCGCCCTCGAAGAAGTCCTTCAGCAGAGGCATTTTCCGGTATTTTTCCAGCATCTCCGGCGTGCAGAAGCGCACGCTGTGCAGGTCGATGTTGATGCTCCGCTTCACGCGGCGGCCTCCGCTCTCGCGCATGGCGTTCCAGTTTTCGAAGGAGTCGCTCACGAGGAGGTAGGGTGGCAGGGTGGCCACGGTGTTGTCCCAGTTGCGCACCTTCACCGTGTTGAGCGTCACCTCCGTTACCGTGCCGTCCACTCCGTATTTGGCCATTTTGATCCAGTCGCCCACCTTCAGCATATTGTTGGCAGAGAGTTGTATGCCGCTGACGAAGCCCATGATGGTGTCCTTGAACACCAGCATCAGCACGGCGGACATGGCGCCCAGGCTGGCCAGCAGGTTCATGGGATTCTGGTCCGTCAGTTCGCCGATGATGACGATGGCGCCCACCAGCCACAGCAGCACCTGCACCGTCTGCACCATGCCCTTGAGCGGGCGGTTGCGGTAGCGGCCCGTCTCGCTGTACACCGTGTAGACGGCTCCCATGAAGGCATGTCCGAAGAACAGGAGCGAGAGAATGATGAACACCATGCAGATGCGCTGGACGAGGCTGACGGTTGCCGGTGCCGTGTCGGCAAAGGCGATGGGCGTGAACAGGTAGATGATGAGGGGCACGACAATGTGGCTGAGGCGCACCATCACCTTGTGGTCGAACACGATGTCGTCCCACGTGGCTTTGGTCTTTTTCACCAGTTGTGCCACGGCCCTCAATACCACGCGGCGGCAAATCTGGTCGGTCGCCAGGGCGATGAGCACCAGCAGGACGAAGGCGATGAAGTGGTCCAGCGTGTCGGCGGTGTCCGGGGCGATGCCCCAGGAGATGAGCAGTTGTTTGATGGCGTTCAGTATTTTCATGAGCAGTCTTACTTTCGTGGGTTAGTCTTCGGTTTCCTCCAGGAAGCGGAGGAGGTCCTCCCGGATCCATTGGTAGAGGTAGAGGTCTTTGTAGTTGCTGTTCTTCTTCAGCATCAGCTGGACGGCGACCTGGCTGTTCTCGTAGCCCGTCAGCTCGTTGCGGAACTGGGCGCTGTGTTCGGCCAGGCGCTTGATTTCCTGTTCGCGCTCGCGGCGCAGCTGGGTGCAGATGGGGGTGAGCAGGTGCAGGACGACGCCGTCCATCAGGTGGTGTCCCTGGATGTAGAGGTAGGTGGTGTCCGGCGTCAGGCCCAGGCGGGTCAGCTCTTCGCCCAGGGCTTTCACTCCGGGGATGTCTTCGGGATAGAGTTCGCGCAGTTCGGCCAGTTTGGCGTTTACGGTCTCGCGCATCTCGTCCAGGCAACGGTAGGGTTGCTTCAGGCTGAAGTCCTCCAGGCGGATACAGGCGTTGAAGTCGTACATGGGGAAGGTCTCCGTGTCCCGCCGGCGGTAAAACCAGATATTCCACAGGAAGAGCGGGTAGGCTATCTGCGAATACCTTTGCAGGAAGGCGGGCAGGTCCACGATGATGCGGTCGTTCAGCGTGGCCTGGACGCAGACTTCGTGCAGGCTTTCGGCGTAGCACTGGAAGCTCTCGATGGCATAGCCGTAGGTCTGGAAGATGTAGGGATTGTCGTTGACCTTGCGCGAGGTGTGCGTGGCTCCCTGCAGCAGGAAGTCGTAGTCGCTATCCACGCAGGCGATGAGGCTATGGCCCAGTTCCTCGGTGTTCAGTGTGTTCATCAGCACCATTTTCTTGCCTTTGGCCAGGCTGGTGGACGAGGGGAGCATCACCTGGAAGTAGCGCGTGTCGTCCTCGAACTCGCTGAGCAGCGTGCGCCAGAAGGCCACGTCGTCGTAGCTTTCCACGTAGGCCACGATGCGACGCCGCCGTTTGCGCGGTGCCAGTTTGCGGGCGGCATCGAGATAGGCCGAGGTGAGGTTGTGACGTAAAGTAGTAGGCATAAGCGTGCGATTTGTCAGTCATCACGCAAATGTAGCACATTGTCCACAAACCTGCAAACGGGAGAATTGGATTATTATGAATTTTCTGTTTCTCCCCTTTCAGGCGTAACTTTTGCAAGGGGTATTTTGTACATGCTGATTTCCATGTCATCCTCGGTGAATGTCGCCCTGAACAGATACAGGTTCCCTTCCTGCAATTTGGCCAATGTGCCATGTTCCGGGTATTCCAGTTGGCAGGTATGCAAGGGGTGCCCGCTGGCCAGGTCTATCTGGTATATTTTCAGCTTCCTGCTGCCGCTTTGCCATGTCCCGTCTGCGTCCAAGGCATATTTCCCTGTTTCAGCCAACAAGTAAAGGGCGTTGTCCCATACATCCACTTGTGTGACAAGGCTGTTGGAGAACACATAGTCAATTGCGAATTTCCTGTCTGTATTGATGATTTCGTAGGCACTCCCTTCTATGGGGGTTACCTTGAAATCATCGTCTGCATAGGCCCATTCCTTCACCTCGTCTTGTGGATTATTTAAGTCGATAGCATATACCCCTAATTGGGAAGGCCTGCATCCGTAGATTTTGTCATCTGTAGTGCATAATCCACCGGCTCGTATTTTCAAGTAGAGGAGCATATCCTCTTCTTTATTTTGGCGAATGGTTGCCAATGATTTCAGGGAGGATAGGTCGAAAACCTCGATGGTCTTATCATCTTCCGTCCCGTCATACAGGCAAGCTATCAGGCTGTCGCGGCAGACTGCAATTTCGTCCACATTCTGGCAAGGCAGGTCGTAGTCCCGGACGGGTACGCCCATCTTGTCATACACGAACAATTTCCGTTGGAACCTGCTGAATACATACACGTATTTGTCAGACACATATATCGCGTCAGGGTATGAATATTGAAAAGGGCCGTTACCCACGGAACCTATCTTGCCTATTTGCTTGCCTGCGGATGAATAGATGATTAGTTTGCGGTCTCCTGCTACCAGAAAAGAAGAATCGGTCAATACGGCAAAGTTATTCACACTCTTCCCCAAGAAATCCATGTTTTCTTGTAGCGTCAACGAACTTTCCACAGAAAGTTCTTCTTTGCTTGCCTCTGGCATTTCCCAAAGCGGGAGTTTTTCTTGTGCATGCTTGCAGCTGACTAATGATAGTAATGCACCACAAACTGTTATTAGCAGTTTTTTTCTCATAATCATTTTATGAAAATATATGCCCACTCGTATTCTGTCCTATACAAGTAGGCATACTCGCACAAATTAAATTACTTTCCGTGGGGACAAGTTCCTTCATTACATTTATAACTTCCTCCTGTTATACATTCAGAACCAAAAGTATTCCAAGCGAACGAAATCCTGATATTCCAAATGGGACATGTAGTATAAGCGATTCCGTCTGAGCCGCAAGAAGAAGACCCCTCTCCTTGTGCTAATGCTTCAATATTGGCCAACATAATGTCTGACATTTTCGTTGTTTCTTTAGGAGTGCTCAAGTAAATAGAAACTCCTGCAACTGCAGCAATGAAGACCGTAAGTAAACCAATAGAAATTTTCTTCATAATGTTATTTGTTTTTAATGGATATGTTTGAATTACGGGTTTAAATCACCTTATATGATTGCATTCATATAGGTTAAATGAGGATACAACTATATTATATGTTATTAGAGTTACGTTGCAAACGTACTGCTAATCCTGATGTTTACCAAATAAAGCTCTGTTTTTTTTTTGAGTAAATTAACAAAATCCTATGCAACCTCACCAAAGGCAAAGTCTGCAGCTTGCTGAAGAACATCGCCGCGCAGCTGACGGAGGACAGCAATCCCGTCTTGGTAGTGGTCCGCCTCAAGGGTTGCCCGTCGGAGTAAGTTCCGTGGCTATCTCGCTCACCTCGGTCACGGCGTCCAGCCAGCCCTCCATGATGACGGCGGGCGAGTGGGTGGTGAGGATGAGCTGCAGGTTGGGGTTCAGTTGGCGTATCATGCCGATGAGCTTCTGCTGCCAGTCCACGTGGAGCGAGGCTTCCGGTTCGTCCATGAAGAGGACGCAGTGGCTGCCGTCGCGCACCAGCACCGTCAGCAGGATGACCAGCATCTGCTTCTCGCCGGACGAGAGTTTGTAGGGCGAGAGGCGTTCGCCCCCTTGCAGGAAGACGATGTCGTTGCTCCTGCGGTCAATCTTCTTGCCCGTATAGGCAAAGAGTCCGTCTATCAGGTCCTGGAACTTGCGCTTCGGTTCGGAGAGGGCGGGGGCCTGGGCGCGTTGTTCGTCCGTGCCGCTCAGGAGTTCGATCATCCGGTTGCCCACGTTGACCTGGTAGTCCAGGTAGCGGCGTTGCAGCAGGTAGAGTTGCCAGTCCAGTTCGGAGCGGACCTCGGGGTCGGCCATGCGGGCGGTGAAGTCGCCCGTCACCAGGGGGCGGTCGTAGCTGCGGATGACGTCGTAGGGGATGAAGGTGGCGTCGGGGCGGTCGAAGAAGACGCGCACGCCGTTTTTCTCTTCGTTCTTCACCTGGCCCGTGGTCTGCTCCAGGTAGCCTACGGAGCGGTTCAGGATGGTGGTCTTGCCCACGCCGTTGATGCCCGCCAGGATGTTGACGTCCGGGCGGAGGTCCCAGGCGATGTCGTAGCGGTGCCACAGGCCGTGTATCTCGATGCGCCGGATATAGTTTGCGGGGATTTCCATGCTTGTCATTTTCTCAGTTCCTCAAAATACGTGTCCAGCAGCTGCTTGGCGGCGGTGAACGAGGTGAGGTCTCCTTGCAGGACGCGCGCCTCCTGCCGGCCCAGCAGGGCTTCGATGCGCGGGTGGTGGTAGAAGCTGTCGCGCAGGTGCTCGTTGATGGCTTCGTACATCCAGTATTTGCTCTGTTCGTTGCGCCGGTAGTCGAAGTAGCCGTTGGCCTTCACAAAGTCGATGTATTCGTATATCATGTCCCATATCTCCTTGACGCCCAGGTTGTAGAAGCCCGAGTAGGTCAGCACGCGGGGCGTCCATCCGCTCTCCGGGGCGGGGAAGAGGTGCAGGGCGTTGCGGAACTGGTTGGCGGCTAATTTCGCGCGCTCCAGGTTGTCCCCGTCGGCCTTGTTGATGACGATGCCGTCGGCCATCTCCATGATGCCGCGCTTGATGCCCTGCAGTTCGTCGCCCGTGCCCGCCAGCTGGATGAGCAGGAAGAAGTCCACCATACTGTGCACGGCCGTCTCGCTCTGTCCCACGCCCACGGTCTCCACGAAAATCTTGTCGAAGCCCGCGGCCTCGCACAGGACGATGGTTTCGCGCGTCTTGCGTGCCACGCCGCCCAGCGAGCCGGCCGAAGGGCTGGGGCGTATGAACGACCGTGGGTGTACGGCCAGCCGCTCCATGCGGGTCTTGTCGCCCAGGATGCTGCCCTTGCTGCGCTCGCTGCTGGGGTCGATGGCCAGGACGGCCAACTTGCCTCCATGCTGCTCCAGCACGTGCAGGCCGAAGGCGTCGATGCTGGTGCTTTTGCCCGCGCCGGGCACACCGCTGATGCCCACGCGGATGGAGGCGCCGGCGTAGGGCAGGCATTTTTCTATCACTTCCTGGGCCACGGCCTGGTGTTCGGGGCGGATGCTCTCCACCAGCGTGACGGCCCGGCTGAGGATGGTGACGTCGCCCCGCACGATGCCGTCCACGTAGTCGGCCACGGAGAGTTCGCGTTTCTTGTGCCGGTGCTTCAGGTAAGGGTTGACGGAAGCCGGTTGTTCGATGCCGGCGTTGACGCTCAGGCCTTTGTAGGTGTCGTTGTTTTCGGGATGCTCCATGGGTCAGTTGCGTGAGGATGAGGTATTTGTGTGATTAGTGTGGTTGGCCTTCCCGGCGGTGATGTTGATTTCCACCTTCGGGTGTGCCGGGTCGTTGGTGATCATCAGCACGCGCAGGTGGCGCCGGTGCCGGCCGATGCCCCGGCGGGTGATGGTGATGCGCAGGCGGGTCGATTCGCCGGGTTGCAGGACGCTCTTTTTCAGGCGGACGCCCACGGCGGGGTGGAACACCTGCAACTGGCTGATGTGCAGGGGCGACCGTCCCGTGTTCGTCAGGGTCACGTCGGCCTTGGCCTTGCGTTTGTGGGCCAGAGCCTCGCTCAGGTCAATCCGATCCGTGGAGAGGCTGACGGAGGGTGCGTTGGCCCGCTCCGTGTCCGTCAGGCCGGAGAAGTCGGGCAGGATGATGGCGGAGAGGGGCAGTTCGTTCTCCTCGCCCACCTTGTCGCCCGTGAATCGCGAGAGGTAGACCGAGGTCTGCGTCAGGCCCAGGTCGGTCAGGCGCTCCGTGTCCAGCGTCAGGCGGATGACGCCTTTCTCGCCGGGCTGCAGGACGGCCGGTTGGGCCTGGGCGGAGAGGTAGGGGGGCAGGTGCATCAGCACCGGTTCGTAGGCCTGGGCGGAGAGGTTGGCCACGCCCAGTTGCAGGGTGGGGTGCTCGCCGTGGTGCGCGTCGGGAAAGTCCAGGGCGTCGCGGTCCAGGCGGATGTCTCCGATGAGGTAGGGGTGCGTCCGGCTGAAGTCCTTGATTTCGCGCACCACCTCGCCGCTCAGGCTGAGGTAGACCACGTGGGGCTCGGCGTTGGTGAGGACGGCCACCGACTTGTGGAAGTGTCCCAGTGCCTCGGCGTCGAACGTCACGCTGATGGTCCCCTTCCCGCCCGGTGCGATGGGGCTTTGCGTCCATTGGGCCACGGCGCAGGCGCAGTCCGGCTCCACCTCGCTCAGCACCAGCGGCCGGTCGCCCGTGTTGGTGATGGCGAACGATGCCGTGACGGGTTGCTTCCACTCTATCTGGCCGAAGCGGTGTTCCTCGGTGTTCGAGGTGAAGCGGGCTTGGGCGGCGATGTCCATCGCCCAGCAAGCTATTGCGTATAGGAGGATTACAAGTCTTTTCATCATTCTGTGTGGGATTAGGGTGCACAAAGATAGTTTTTTTGGGCGAGACCGCCTAATTTATGCCCCGGTTAATGCGTCGTTCTTTTTTACTTTTGAGGGGAATTTGATTAGGGGGTGTGAGTATCAGTGCTTTGCGTGGTGCGTTTTTTATTCTTGCTGCTGATTTGCCAGACGAGGGTAGGTGGAAATCCGTTTTTCTAAATGCTCACAGAAAAACGTCCCCTTATCGCCCTTGTTTTTTGGCTGCGCCGAACATTTCCTTTACCTTTGTTGCGCCAAGGGCAAGACTGTGCGAAATATAGTGAGGATAGTGGCTTAAAAAAAGAGGGCGTAAAATTAGTTTAGGCGCGGATTACGCGGATTTCACGTATTCTATATAATACCCGTTGGCGGAATTAATTGGGGCATGAAAGCCTACGAGCGGGGATATCTCTGGGCCAGGGCGGAGATATCTGCGGACAAGGACGGAGATATCTGCGGACAAAAGCGGAGATATCTACCCACAAAGCCGCCCAAGGGACTGACAGATAAAGTGCATATTGTGGTCATACAACGGGTTATATAATCAATGAAATCAGGTTTTATAATGAAAGACAATCCGTGAAATCCGCGTAATCCGCGCCTAAAGACCCGGCATGTCGGATGCCCGTCCCGCAAAAATCCGCCCCGCCCCTTGCACCATTCGCCGAAAAGCCTTACCTTTGCCGCGTTTTGTTCCGCATCGGTCCGTCCGGGCCGTCGGATGAAAAGGGAATCGGGTGAAAATCCCGGACAGTCCCGCTGCTGTGAGTTCCTGCCAAAGGGTGTGTCAAGAACACCTGCATGCCACTGTCCTGCCGCGAGCGGAGGATGGGAAGGCGACATACCTTGGGAGCGAGTCAGAAGACCTGCAAAACAAAGTCGAAAAACCATCCGTTCGAGGAAAGCGGCTGGCAACACATTTTTTATATTATATCTAAGAAAACCGTCTTGGATTGGCTTATGAAGAAAAGAACGTGGATGCGCCTGCCCGGCGTCGCCGCTCTCTTTTGCCTGGCAGCCGTTCCGTCCGTGGCCCAGGTGGTGGCGGGGGATTCGCTGGGGCAGGAAAGGGTGCACCGCCTGGACGAAGTCGTGGTCAGCGCGCCTTATGTGACCCGTCAGACGACGGCCACCTCGCCCTTCCTGCAATTGTCCCGCGCGCAGTTCGAGCAGCAGGGGGTGACGGACATCGCCGATGCCCTGCGCCGCTTCTCGGGCGTGAACGTCAAGGACTATGGGGGAGCCGGGGGCATGAAAACCGTGTCGGTGCGCAGCCTGGGCGCCCAGCATACGGCCGTGGCCTACGACGGTATTACGCTGGCCGACTGCCAGAGCGGGCAGATTGACTTCTCGCGCTTCTCGCTGGACAACGTGGCCGTCCTGTCGCTCGCGGTGGGCGACAACGACGACATCTTCCTGCCGGCACGCACCGTGGCCTCGGCGGCCTCCATCCGCCTGCAGACGCTCCGACCCGACTTCGCAGACCGGCCCTGGCACGTCCGGGCGGGGGTGCGCACGGGCTCCTTCGGGCTGGCCAACCCCTTTGCGCGCTACGACGGGCGGCTGGGCGACAAGGCGTCCGTGTCCCTCTCCGGCGACTTCATGCGGGCGGACAACCTCTATCCCTTCACGCTGGTCAACGGGAAATACCGGACGGAGGAGCGCCGCCGGAACAACCGTATCGGGACCTGGCGCGGCGAGGGGAACCTCTATGCCCGCCCCACGGCGCACTCCGAGCTCATCGGCAAGGTCTATTACTACGATTCCTTCCGCGAGCTGCCCGGCCCGGTGATTCTCTACAACAGCACGAGCGACGAGGAACTGACGGAACGGAACTTCTTCACGCAGCTGCATTTCCGCACGCACTGGGCGGAGCATTGGTCCCTGCAACTGAACGGCAAATTCAACTGGGCCTATTCGCACTATCACGACCTGGGCGACGAATATCCCGGCGGGGCCCTGGACAACCGCTATTACCAGCGCGAATACTACGCCTCGGCCGCTGTGCTCTATACGCCGTGGGAGCATTGGGCTTTCGCCTATGCGGCCGACTATGCGTTCAATAACCTCACGTCGGACGCCACGTCGGGGGTCAAGCCTCGCCGGCACACCCTGCTACAGACCCTCTCGGCCCGTTACCGCACGCCGCGCCTGACGCTGACCGCCCTGCTCCTGGGCTCCATTTACCAGAATAATGTCCGCGGGGAGGGAGAGGCCGCCCGCGATGCCCGTCGCCTGTCGCCCTCCGTGTCCGCGTCGTGGAAGCCCTGGGAGGCGGCCGATTTCCGCCTGCGGGCTTCGTACAAGGACATCTTCCGCGTGGCCACGTTCACCGAAAACTATTTCGACCGCTGGGGGAGCCGCGACGTGCGACCCGAGGTGGCCCGCCAGTTCAACGTGGGGCTGACCTACGGACGGGCCGGAGCCGGTTCCCTGGAGTCGCTCGCCCTCGCCCTGGACGGATATTACAATTACATTACAGATAAAATCGTGGCCATCCCCTACAACATGTTCTTCTGGACCACGGTCAACCTGGGCCATGTGGACATCTGGGGGGCTGACCTGCACGCGGAGGCCGTCCTCCGCTTGGCGGAGCGGCACCGCCTGCCCCTCTCGCTGAACTACACTTGGCAGCGGGCGGTGGACATGACCGACCCCACGTCGGTGTATTACAAAGACCAGATTCCCTATACGCCCGAACATTCCGGCGCCTGCTCCGTGGCGTGGGAGAACCCCTGGCTGAACGTCTCCTTCCACGTCACGGGCGTCAGCGAGCGGTATGCCTCGGTGCAGAACATCGCCTCCAACCGCCTGGACGGCTATGCGGAGTGCGGCCTGGCCCTGTATCGGACGTTCCGGTGGAAAGGGGTGGGATTCTCTGTACGCGGCGATGTACAGAACCTGGGCAACAAGCAATATAGCATTGTGAAGAGCTACCCCATGCCGGGCCGCTCGTACAGGCTGACTATTAGTATGAACCTTTAGCATAGAGAATTATGAATTGGAAGAAACATCTGAAGTCCTTAGTCTGGGCATTCGCCATGCCCCTGTTTTTCATGGCTTGTGATGACAATGACAACAACGGTGGAAACAATGGCGAACAGCCGTTCCGCGCCGAGAGCGGCATTTATGTGTTTAATTCGGGCAATCAGGGCTCCGGCATCGAGGGGTCGTTGTCCTTTCTGGATCCTTCCGGGCGCGCGTTTAAGAATGAAGTGTTCAAGGAGGTCAACGGGCGCAGCCTGGGCTCTACGGTGCAGGACGGCGTCGTGCTGGGAGGCAGCCTGTACATAGCCGTTTCCGAATCGAACACCATCGAGGTGGTGGACAAGAACACGGTGGAGAGCCAGACGCAGATTTTGCCGGCCACCGGACAGGGTGAACAACCGCGCGACATCGTGACGGACGGAGAGTACGTGTACGTCTCCATGTACGACGGCCATGTGTCGCGCATCGACCCGGCCACGAACACCATCGACCGCACCGTCGAGGTGGGGCCCAATCCCGAAGAAATGGCCGTGCTGGACGCTTACCTCTACGTGGTCAACTCAGACGGCATGAACTATTCCAACGGCTACGTCAACGGCCGTAGCGTCTCCAAAATCCGCCTGGACGACTTCACGGAAGAAGAGCGGATAGCCGTGGGCGTGAACCCCACCAAGATTGTGGCGCATACGGCCTCCGCCAAGCTGTTCGTCATCTGCATGGGCGACTATACGGCGGCCAATCCCAACTCGCTTTGGACGATTGATGCCCATACGGGCGAAGCGACGGACCTGCAAGCATCGGCTTCCCTGATGTGCCTCTCCGGCCATACGCTCTACACGATATACAACCAGTATGGAAGCCCCGAGGACAATCGCTACGTCTCCTACAACGCCACGGACAACAGCGTCCTGGACGAGGCCTTCATTCCTGTCATGACGAGCGTCAACGGCTTTACATATAACGTGGTGGACAATCCCGCCGGCATCGTGGTCAATCCGGCCGACGGGCATATCTTCATCGTCTCCTATACCTCCGACCCCGTCAATGCCTATGCCCTGCCCAGCTATGTCTATGAATACGATGCGCAGGGCGAGCTGCAATGCCGCTATGATGTCGGCGTGGGAGCCGTCAATATGCTGGTCTTGGAATAAACACAGAGAATGCGACATAGTTATTATTTATTTGTAATGGTAGTTTGGGCTTTGTTCTTCGTCGCTTGTGGCGGCAGGGGCAAGGCCTTTTTGCCTCCCGCCGGGGGCGACACCCTGGCGTTGCGCCGTGCCGGGAACCTGGTGATAGTGGATTATCCGGAGGGCTACTCCGTGGTCACGCTCCGCAATCCGTGGGACACGTTGCGGACGCTGCACACCTATGTGCTGGTGCCCAAGGACCGCCCCTTGCCGGACAGCCTGCCCGCGGGGACGCTGGTGCGGACACCCCTGGCCCGGTCGCTGGTCTATTCGTCCGTACATTGCGGGTTGCTGGCCGACCTGGGCGTGGCCGATGCCATCGGGGGCGTGTGCGACCTGCGCTACATCCGCTTGCCCCAGGTCGTCGACCGCCATGCGCGGGGCGAACTCGTGGATTGCGGCGTGGGAATGAACCCCGACATCGAGCGCGTCATCCAGTTGCATCCCGATGCCATCCTGCTCTCGCCCTTCCAGGACAACAACGGCTACGGGCGCATCGGCCGTCTGGGCATCCCCCTGGTGGAATGTGCCGATTATCTGGAGACTTCCGCCCTGGGCCGTGCCGAGTGGATGCGCTTCTACGGCCGCCTCTACGGGGTGGGCGAACGGGCGGACAGCCTCTTTGCCGAGGTGGAGGAGCGTTATGAGCGCCTGAAGTCGCGGGCGGCGCTTTCGTCCGTGTCCTTGTCCGTGTTCGGGGATATGATGTACGGGTCGGTGTGGTACGTGCCCGGAGGGCGCAGTCCCATGGGGCGGCTCTATGCCGATGCGTGCGGGCGCTATGTCTTTGCCGGCGATGCGACCAGCGGTTCCCGGCCGTTGAGCTTCGAGGCCGTGTTCGACCGGGCGCACGAGGCCGACGTCTGGCTCATCAAGTACAACCGCGAGCGCGACCTGACCTACGCCGACCTGCGAGCCGACCATGCCGGTTATGCGGAGTTCAAGGCGTTCAGGGAGCGTTGCATCTACGGATGTAACACGGCCCGCGTGGATTTCTACGAAGAAACGCCCTTCCATCCCGATTACCTCCTGTCCGACCTGATACAGATTCTGCATCCGGAGTTGGGCGGTTTGGGCGGATTGCGTTACTTTTGCAAGCTGAAAGACGAATGAACATGACGAAGGCCGCCCGACATATCTCCCTGCTGCTCCTGCTGATTGTGCTGCTTCTGGCGGCCAATCTGTTGGTAGGCTCCGTGGCCATTCCAGCGGGGGAGGTCCTCCGCATCCTGATGGGCGAGGATGCCGGGCGCGAGAGTTGGCATTATATCGTGTGGGAGGCGCGTTTGCCCCAGGCGCTGACAGCCTTGCTGGCGGGCAGTGCGCTGGCGGTGTGCGGCTTACTTTTGCAGACGGCTTTCCGCAATCCTCTGGCCGGTGCTTCCGTGCTGGGCGTCAACTCCGGTGCCGGCCTGGGCGTGGCGGTGGTGATGCTGCTCTTGGGCGGCAGCATCACGGCGGCTGGCTTCAGTTTTTCCGGCTTCTTTTCCATATTGCTGGGCGCTTTTGCGGGCGCCATGGCGGTGATGGCGCTTATCCTGTTCTTCTCTACGTTGGTGCGGAGCCATGTGATGTTGCTCATCATCGGCCTGATGGTGGGCTATCTGGTTTCGTCCGTGGTTTCGTTGCTCAATTTCCTGGCCACGGCCGAGGGGGTGCAGTCCTATATGGTGTGGGGCATGGGCAATTTCGGGGGCGTTTCCCTGCGGCAGATGCCGGCTTTTGCTGCAGTGGTCCTCCTGGGATTGGCGGGCGCTTTGTTGCTGATAAAGCCTCTGAATGCTTTGCTCCTGGGCGAGCGCTATGCCGAGAACCTGGGCGTGCGTGTCCGCCGGGTGCGCCATGCGTTGCTGGCGGTGGTGGGCGTGCTGACGGCGGTGACTACGGCCTTTTGCGGGCCTGTCCTGTTCATCGACCTGGCCGTTCCGCACATCGCCCGTCTGCTGCTGGGGACGGCCAATCACCGGATACTGTTGCCGGCCACCCTGCTGGCGGGGGGAGCCGTGGCTCTCGCCTGCAACCTGGTTTGTCTCCTGCCGGGCGAGGCCGGGCTGATTCCCTTGAATGCCGTCACCCCGCTCATTGGTGCGCCCATCGTTATTTATGTGATTGTCAGCCAGCGCGGTATGAAGTGACTCCTGTCTTAATTGACATTTGTCAAGTCATCGTATCGCACAATTCCCTACTTTTGCACCGGTATTAGTTTTAATGGATTAAAAAGATTGATAATTATGAATTTGCCGGAAGAACCGATGATGCTCTACAGCTTCATCAACATGAAGTTGCGTGATTCCTATCCTTCGCTGGATGCTCTTTGTGAGGACCTGAATGTGGAAAAGGATGACATTGTGCGGAAACTCAAGACCGTAGGGTTCGAGTATAATCCCGTAAAGAACCGCTTCTGGTGATTGCCGGGGGGCAAATTGCCTGCCCGTCAGGAGAACAAGAAAAAGGGTGTGCCTGCTTGATGGGGCACACCCTTTTTTCTTGCCGGTTATCGCGTCTGGCCCGTTCCGGGACAATCTCCCCGGAGTGTCGTCCTCAACTCCTGCGGTCCAGGTATTCCTGAAACGTCTGCTTGTAGCTGTCGCTGATGGGGATGTAGGTTTTGCCGAAGACGATGCGTCCGCGGTCGATGATGCGGATCTTGTCTTTGCGGACGATGTAGGAGCGGTGGACGCGGATGAACTGCGAGGCGGGCAGGAGGTCTTCCATCGCTTTCATGCTCATCAGCGAGAGGACGGGCTTGGGACTGTCTTCCTCGTATATCTTGATGTAGTCCTTCAGCCCCTCCACGTAGAGGATGTTCCGTAATTCTATCTGCACCAGCTTGTATTCGCTCTTCACGAAGATGCTGTCTATTTCTTCCTCCCGGGGCCGGGCGGATTGCACCCGTTCGAACCAGTGCAGGGCCTTGTCGGCGGCGCGGAGGAAGTCCACGTAGGAGATGGGTTTCAACAGGTAGTCCAAGGCGTTGACCTTGTAGCCGTCCAGGGCATATTGGTCAAAGGCGGTGGTGAAGACGATGCGCGTGTCCGGCGGCAGTATCTTCGAGAATTCCAGCCCGTTCAGTTCAGGCATCTGTATGTCGAGGAAAATCAGGTCCACAGGCCGGCCGTTCAGTTCCTTCATGGCCTGCACGGCGCTGGAGTACTTCCCGGTCAGGTCCAGGAAGGGTGTTTTCCGGACGTAACTCTCCAATAAGTCCAGAGCCAGCGGCTCGTCGTCTACGATGACACATTTCATGTTTTCTCTCAGGTTTGTATGGTTAATACGGAACGATATTCTTTCTTGTCTTCACTGACGCCCTGCCGCCAGGTGTATCGGCCGGCGTAGGACAGTTCCAGCCGTTTCCGGACCTGCTCCAGGCCGATGCCGCTGCCGCTCTTGTCTGCCTGTGTCTTGGGGTGGTAGCTGTTGGTGATGTCGCAGCAGATCTGTCCGTCCTTCTCGCTGAACAGGATGCGGATGAAGCTGGGTTCGGTGGGCGAGATGCCATGCTTGAAGGCATTCTCTATCAGCGAGATGAAGATGAGGGGCGCGATGGGCGTGCGGCTGTCGGGCGGGATGTCGAAGCGCGTCTCCACGCTGACGTTCTTCGCCAGGCGGATGCGCATCAGTTCGATGTAGTTGCGGTTGAAGTCCATCTCCTTGTCCAGCGTGACCGTCTGCTGCTGGTTCTCGTAGAGGACGTGGCGGAGCAGGCAGCTCAGTTCCTGCACGGCGGCCTGCGCCTTGTCCGCGTCGAAGGCGATGAGGGCGTAGATGTTGTTCAGCGTGTTCAGCAGGAAGTGCGGGTTCAGCTGGCTGCGCAGGTTCTTCAGTTCGGCTTCGGTGCGGCTTTTCTCGGCTTCGCGGCGGGCGTCCTCGATTTGCGTCCATCGTCTGCTCAGCCGGATGGCGATGCTTAGGCCGACGGTGAGCACCATGGAGAACGCATCGCGCAGGAGGAAGAGCCATTTGGGCGGTCCGATGTGGAAGGGCTGGTCGGGCCTGCCCGGCGGCTGGTGGCGGAACGTATATTCCTGCCAGAGGTGCGAGCCGAAGGCCAGGCAGGCTATCAGCAGGATGTTTATCAGGATATACTCTTTCGTCCGCCCGCCGAAGAGATAGCGGGGGATGAGAAAGAGATAGTTGGCATAGAACACGATGAAGAACGTCAGCGGCACGATGCTGCCGTGGCGCAGGTATTCTCCCCACGTCAGGTTGACTCCGCTGCGGCTCATCATCATGTAGGGGAAACCGAAGACGATGCCCCAGCCGATGATGTGGATGGCGGCTTCGATGTAGCGCAGATGGGTGTCGGTCTGTTTCATACGGCAAATATAGTAATTATTTGGCTACGGGTTGTGAGTTTTTTCAATCCTGGCGGCAGATTGCGTGGTTTTTGGGCGGGGATATCCCCGCGCCTGGGCGGAGATATCTCCGTCCGTGTCCGCGGATATCCCCGCCCAAGCCTGCGGATATCTCCGTCCGTGGCTCATTGTTATTCATATCGTATGGCCTCGATGGGATCCAGCTGTGCGGCTTTCTTGGCCGGATACCAGCCGAAGAATACGCCCGTCACCGTGCAGACGGCAAAGGACAGGAACACGCTCCATGCCTGGATGTAGATGGGCCAGTGTGCCACGTTCTTCACCACGAACGACGCTCCGCAGCCTATCACCACGCCTATCAGTCCGCCCGTGATGCTGATGAGGATGGCCTCGATGAGGAACTGGGCGAGGATGTCGATGCCCCGCGCGCCGACCGACATGCGCAGGCCGATTTCGCGGGTGCGCTCGGTGACGGAGACGTACATGATGTTCATGATGCCGATGCCGCCCACCACGAGCGAGATGCCCGCGATGCAGGCCAGCAGCGTGGTCATCAGGTCGGTGGTGCTGTTCAGCATCGAGCTGAGTTCCTGTTGCGAGCGGATGGTGAAGTCGTCCTCGTCATCGGCCTGTAGCTTGTGGTTGCGCCGGAGGATGGTCGTTATTTCGTCCGTGGCATAGTCCGTCATGTCCTCGCTGAGGGCGGAGGCGAAGACGCCCTCCAGATAGGTCTGGGCCAGCAGGCGCTTCATCACCGTGGTGTAGGGGGCCAGGACGATGTCGTCCTGGTCCTGGCCCATGGAGTTGTAACCCTTGGACTTGAGGATGCCCACCACGCGGAAGGGCACCTGGTTGAAGCGGATGACCTTGCCCAACGGGTCTTGCCCGTCGGGGAAGAGGTTGTCGACGATGGTCTGTCCGATGACGCACACCTTGGCCGAGACCTGTATGTCGGCTTCGGTGAACATCTCGCCTTGCTCGACGGAGAGCTGGCGTATCTCCAGGTATTCCGTGCCCACGCCGCTGATGCTCGAGGGGTAGTTGTTGTTGCCGGCGATGAGCTGTCCGCTGCTGCTGACGTTGGGGCTGACGGCGGCCAGGAAGTTGGTCTCGTCGCGCAACGATTCATAGTCGGCCAGCTTGAGCGTCTGCATCTCGCTGGGGTCCATGCGTACGCCGCCCCGCCGCTCGCCGCCGGGGTGTATCATGATGATGTTCGAGCCCATCTCCGAAATCTGGGCCTGGATGCTCTTCTTCGAGCCTTGGCCGATGGCCAGCATGGTGATGACCGAGGCCACGCCGATGATGATGCCCAGCATCGTGAGGAAGGCGCGCAGTTTGTTGTTGGCCAGGGCGCGCAGGGCTATCTTGAATAAGTTGGTTCCGTTCATAAGATGTCAGTGATTAGTGATTAGTGGTGAGTGATTAGTGGCCGTGATTAGCGTTTTGTGATAAGTGATTGGCCAAGCGTTCATGCCGCAGGGTACTAATCACTAAACACTAATCACTAACCCCTAATCAGTCGTCAATGTTCCTGGGCAGGGCGGCCAGCGCCTCGGCGGCCGAGAGGATGCGGGGGTTCTCCCGGTCCTCGATGACGTGGCCGTCGCGCAGGCGGATGTTCCGGCTGCTGTATTGGGCGATGTCGGGGTTGTGGGTGACGAAGATGATGGTGCGTCCCTCGCGGTGCAGCTTCTGGAAGAGGACGAGAATCTCGAAGGACGTGCGCGTGTCCAGGTTGCCCGTGGCCTCGTCCGCCAGGATGACCGCCGGGTTGTTGACCAGGGCGCGGGCGATGGCCACGCGCTGCATCTGTCCGCCGGACATCTGGTTGGACTTGTGCTCCAGGCGGTCGCCCAGGCCGACGGCCACCAGCGCGTCCACGGCGCGGCGGCGGCGTTCGGCGGCGCTGACCGAGGGGTTGTACATCAGGGGCAGCTCGACGTTCTCGACGGCCGTGGTCTTCGGCAGCAGGTTGTAGTTCTGGAAGACGAAGCCGATCTTGCGGTTGCGCAGGATGGCGCGCTGGGGCTTCGACATGGTGCGCACGCTCGTGCCGTCCAGCAGGTATTCGCCGCTCGTGGGGGTGTCGAGGCAGCCCAGCGTGTTGAGCAGGGTCGATTTGCCCGAACCGGAGGTGCCCATGATGGTGACGAACTCGCCCTCGCGGATGGAGAACGACACGCCGCGCAGGGCGTGAACGGTTTCGTTGCCCACGATGAAGTTGCGCTTGATATCGTGTAGTTCGATGACGGTTTTGCTCATAAGTAAGTAATCAGAATGAAATGATAATTTATCGGTGTGATTCTTTAGACGCAGATGACGCGGATGACGCAGATTCATTTTCTTTATTGACTGATTATCCGTTATCAAAGATTATGGCTCAGCGGCATCAGCGTCATCTGCGTCTAAAGAATCAAATTCCTGTTTATCGTATAAACTAAATATCAACATCTACTTATTATATATAATAATGTAGGATGGAAAATGAAGCGTGGGGGACGGGGATTTGGCCCGTTTCCTCAATATTTATTACTCGAATGCAAACGCGCCGTATTGTCGTTGAAAATGCGCAGTATCGCCGTTAAAAATGCGCAGTATCGCGTTTTCAACGCCGCTATAGTGTCGTTGAAACTGCGTCAAGGCGCGTTTGTAACGACAATACGTCGCGTTTCCGGCCCGGACGCGGGGTCAGTCCTTCTGCTCCTTCTTGTCCTTGTCGCTTCCCGGAGGGCCGGGCATGAAGGGGCTGCGTTCGCCGCCCGCCGGGGCCTCGGCCTTGGGGGCGGCGCCTCCGAGCTCGGCGTCGGACACGACGGTCGTGCCCTCGCTGATGCCGCCGAGGATTTCCGTATAGGTGCCGTTCGAGATACCCGTCTCGACGGCGTGGGCGGTGAAGGTGTTGCCCTCCTTGGTCCAGAGCTTATGCTCGGCGTCGCAGTCGTTCACCACCGCGTCCGCTCCCACGATGGGGCCGGCGGGGGTGAAGCGCAGGGCCTTGGCGGGCACGGCCAGCACGCCGGGCTTGTCCAGGGTGTAGATGTTGATGTTGGCCGTCAGGCGCGGTTTCAGTTTCAGGTCGGGGTTGGGGGCGGAGATGACCACCTCGTAGGTGACCACCGTGCTGCTGGAGCTGGATGTGCTGCTGGCGTCGCTGGATTCGCCCAGGCGCACCTGCGTCACCTGTCCGGAGAAGGTCTGCCCGGGGTAGGCGTCGACGGTGAACTCCACGCGCTGTCCTTCCTCCACGCCGCCTATGTCGGCCTCGTCCACGTCGGCCACTACCTGCATCTGCGTCAGGTCGGCGGCAATGGTGAACAGCGTGGGCGTTTCAAAGCCCGAGGCTACGGTCTGTCCCTCTTCCACGTCCTTGCTGATGACGATGCCGTCGATGGGCGCGGTGATGGTGGCGTAGGAGAGGTCGCGCTCGGCACGCTGCAAGGCGGCCTTGCTGCTGTCGAAATTGCTCTTGGCGTTGAGGTAGTTGTAGCGGCTCTCTTCGAATTCGGTGTCGCTGATGAGCTTCTTCTCGTGCAGCGTCTGGTTGCGCTTGTACAGGCTCTCCTGGTATTCATAAGCCGCCTTGGCCCCGTCATACGTGGCCCGTGCCGAGGCCAGGTCGCTCTCCAGCGTCACCTTGTCCATTTCGGCGATGAGCTGTCCCTGCTTGACCACCGTGTTGTAGTCTACGTAGATTTTGTCGATGATGCCGCTGACCTGCGTGCCCACCTCGACCTCGGTGACGGGTTCGATGCTGCCCGTGGCGGTGACGAAGTCGGCGATGTCCTGCCGGCCCACCACGGCGGTCTCGTACTTCACCTCCTGTTTCTTGGCTCCGCCGGACAGTGCCCAGACGGCCACGCCTGCCACCACGATGACGGCGGCGGCGCTGAGGATGATTTTCTTCTTGTTCATATCGGTATGTGTATGAGTTTAGTGATTATTACAGTTCCATGATTTCTCCCTGGTAGAAGCGCAGCAGTCCGGCGTTGAGCAGGGCCATGTACTTGGCCTGGAGCAGCGATTGCTGGGCGTTGAGCAGGTTGTTCTTTTCCGTCAGCAGCTCCACGGTGTTCTTCATGCCCAGGCTGAACTGCTCGCTGACGAGGTCGTAGCTGGTCTGCGAGCTTTTCACCTGTTGCAAGGCTGCCTCGTACTGTTGCTGGGCGCTGCGGGCGTCGAGCCAGTAGTTCTCGATGGTGCGGTACAGTTCTTTCTGGCTGTCCAGCAGGTCCAGTTGGCTGGTCTGCTTCTGTAGCTTGGCCTTGTTGACGGCGCTCTTGGTCTGTCTTTGGTTGAAGATGGGGATGCTCAGCGTCACGCCCAGCGAGTTGTTCCAGTTCTGTTTGATTTGCTCCGAGAAGGTGAAGTCGCTGCCGTTGGCGTTCGTGCTCCCGATGCCTGCCGAGAGGTTGATGCTGGGGATGTAGCCCGCCCGTGCCACCTTGATGCCCAGGTCGGCGGCCTCGATGTTCAGCCGTCCCGATTCAATCTCCGGCCTGAAGGCCAGTGCCGTCTGGTAGACGTCGTCTTTCAGGGGCAGGGGGCTGAGCACGTCGGTGTCGTCCAGCTCGGGCATGTCCAGTTGCATCTCGTAGTCGCCGTCCAGTTCCAGCAGTTGCTTCAGTTGCAGGCGGTAGTCTTGCAGCGTGGCTTGGGCGGTCACCAACTGGTAATTATCATTGCTCACCTGCGCCTCCAGTTGGGCCAGGTCGGCGGCGGAGAGGCTGCCCGCGTCATGCAGTTGCTTGGCCCGTTCGCAGGTGGCGCGGCTCACTTCCAGGGTGCCTTCGTTCACCTTCACGGCTTCGGCGGCGTAGAGTATCTGCATGTAGAGTTGCATGATGCTTTCCTGAATGGAGTTTTCGCTCTCGGCAATGGTCAGCTCGGCGATACGGCTGTTCAGCTTCTGTTGCTTGATGCCGTTCACGCGGCTTCCGCCGTTGTAGAGCGTCCAGTTGGCGTCGATGCCGTAGTTGCCGTTGTACGACGTCTTGCTCTGGCTCGTCGTGATGTTGTCGCCGCTGATGATGGTGCCGTTGCTGGTGTTCGGTCGGTTCACGATGCGCTGGCTCACGCTTCCGCTCAGGCTGGGGAACCATTCGGCCTTGGCCGTCTTCAGGTCTTCTTCCGTGCTTTGCGCGCTGATGCGGTTGCGCCGGATGGTGATGTTGTGTACCTTTGCGTAGTCGATGCACGTCTGCAGGTCCCACCGTGCGGGCAAACTGTCCGCGGTTACCGCCGGTGCAGCCTCTTGGGCCCACAGGAATGTGCAGCCCAAGAGAAAGCATGCGGTTGTCGTCAATCTTTTTACCTTCTTCATGTTGTTGTCTGTACTAATCAAGTTACCTTTTATTCGTGAGGCAAAGTAAGGATGTTTGTCCTTTTCCTGCAAAACAAGTGGATGCAAGGGGGAATTTTATCGCCCACTCCCGCTTTTTTGCCGATGAATGGGCTTTGGCTTTTCCCGTATGCTAACTATACTCCGAAAATCATTGCACGTGAACACAAGATTGACTACTTTTGCGCCGCATTTATCAAAACCATAAAAGAGAGACAAAGAAATGAAAACATCTACTGTCATCCGCCCCCTGCCTGTCAATGTGAAGCGGGAGGTCAAGGATTATGTGATGATTGCCTTGGGAATGATTCTTTATGGCATCGGATGGACCCTGTTCCTCCTGCCCCAAGACATCACGGCCAGTGGCGTGCCGGGTATCGCCTCCATCGTCTATTTTGCTACGGGACTGCCCGTGCAGTATGTTTACTTGGGCGTCAATGCGGCGCTGCTCGTCATGGGTGTCTGGCAATTAGGCTGGAAATTCAGCGTCAAGACCATTTGGGCGGTATTTACGCTGTCCACTTTCTTGGCTGTCATTCAGGAGGTGACAAAAGACGTGCAACTGCTGGACGACCAACCTTTCATGGCTTGTGTCTTGGGTGCTACCTTCTGCGGTAGCGGCATCGGCATAGCCTTCTCCAACAACGGCAGCACGGGAGGAACGGATATCATCGCAGCCGTGGTGCATAAGTATCGTGACATCACGCTGGGGCAGGTGATGCGCTTCATGGACCTCATCATTATCACGTCCAGTTACCTGGTCTTGCACGATTGGGAAAAGGTGGTTTACGGCTATGTGACGCTGTTCATCTCCAGCTTCGTCCTGGACCAGGTGGTCAACAGTGCCCGCCAGTCGGTGCAGTTCTTTATCATCAGCGATAAATATGAGGAAATCGGCAAGCATATCAATCAGTTCCCTCACCGTGGCGTGACGGTCATCAACGCCTCGGGATTCTACACAGGCCGTGAGATCCGGATGCTGTTTGTGCTGGCCAAGAAGCGCGAATCCACTATCATCTTCCGCCTCATCAAGGATATCGACCCGAATGCTTTCGTGTCGCAGAGCGCGGTTATCGGTGTGTATGGCGAGGGATTCGACAAGATTAAGGTGAAATAGGGACTCTTCTCTCTTACGGGCGGCGGGGGCGGAACTTGCCCCGTTGCCATACGTAGGTGATATGTCGGCGGATGAACGGTTTCAGTTCGTCCGCCGCTTCTTTTTCCATATAGCGGGGGGTGGAAAGGCGGAAGGTCAGTGTCGTACTGTCCGCTGCCAGCGAGGCATCCAGCAGGAGGAGGTCGGCCTGTCGGCGGGCGTTATGCTGGCGGTAGACATTGCTCGTGTCCGATGGCGGCAGGAGGAAATCGCTCATTGCGGGCAGAGTTTCCAGATAGTCGGCCGTGGGCAACGGATGCCAGTCGGTGTCGTAGAAGCGGATGTGACTGTCGGGTGCGGGGGCATAGGCTGTGGAGACGGTGCAGATGACTCGCGTGCTGTCTGTCAGGGGGAGAACTTTCATCTGCCAGGTGTTCCGCGAGGTCAGTTGCATCCGGATATAGTCCGGTGTGAGTATCGTCATCTCCGACTTTCCGCCGAAGGTGTTGGTCACCTGGGCCCGCATCTTGCTGTCCAGGAAGTCGATGCAGTCCGCCCGGTTGACCGCCGAGAGCAGCGGGCAGAGGGAGTCGGGCATGTGGGTAAACAGGGTACGAGCCTCTTGTGCGGACACAGCCAGGGCGAGAGGCAGCAGGAGCAAGCTAATAATCAGTTTCTTCATAATCTCAATTTCTCAACAAAGTACAAAGTTCTTCCAGGCAGGCGGCATCCGTCTCGTCGAAGTCGGCCGGGCGGTCGCTGTCTATGTCCAGCACTCCCCATACGCGGTCCGCCTTGTCGTGCAAGGGTATGACGATTTCCGAGCGCGACAGGGAACTGCATGCAATGTGTCCCGGGAAGGCATCCACATCGGGTACTACCAGGGTGCGGTTCTCTTTCCAGGCCGTTCCGCATACACCTCGACCATGGGCGATACGGGTGCAGGCCACCGGTCCTTGGAAAGGTCCCAAGACCAGTTCGTCACCTTCTACCCGGTAGAATCCTACCCAGAAGAAGCCGAATGTGGTCTTCAGGGCTGCGGCCACATTGGCCAGATTGGCTATACGGTCGGTTTCGCCGGCCAGCAGGCTCTGCACTTGCGGCAAGAGGGTGCGGTAACGTTCGGCCTTGTCGCCGGTACTGACATAGATATCTTCTGCCATGTTTTTTTATCTGCTTGGTTTATCTGTGCGCAAAGATGGGAATTAAGTGTGAAACGGCAAAGCCGTCAGTCTCCCTTCGGTGCATATTTATGTTTCTTTTGCCCGGCACGCGGTTTTTCCTGCCGTTCATCGGCTGCCCAGGTAGAGGAAGAACATGCCCAACAGTACCAGCGCCAGGTCCACAGCCTTGCTACGCAGATTCTTTTCGTGGAAAGCCAGTGCACCGAAAAGGAATGAGACGATGACACTGCCACGCCGCACCATGGATACGATGGAAATCATGGAGTCTTCGTAGCTCAGGGCGTAGAAATAGGCGAAGTCTGCCGCGCAAAGGAAGAAAGATATGCCCACGATGCACCAGTCCCAACGGAAAGGAGTCTCCCGGCGGCGGGGATACCACAACAGTAGGAGCACGGGACACATGATGAACACCTGGTAGACATTGTACCATGCCTGTACCAGCATCGGGTCGAATTGCTTCATCAGATACTTGTCATACAATCCGCTCACGGCTCCCAGTACGGCGGCCAGTACGATGCATAGTATCCATTTGTTGTGTCGGAAGTCAATCCCTTCTTTCTTCCCGGAACGGCTCAACAGGAAGAAGGACAGAATGGCCAGAATGACCCCTACCCATTGCCAAAGGTTCAGCCGCTCGCCAAACAGCAGCAGGGCTCCCACCAGCACCATGACTGGGCGCGTGGCATTGATGGGGCCTACGATGGTGAGTGGCAGGTGTTTCATGCCGAAATAGCCGAAGGCCCACGACCCCAGCACGATAAATGACTTGAGCAGCACATACTTGTGTACTTCCCATCCGGCAGCTGGTACATAGAATATCGTCCCTGCCAGCGCGTCGGGTGTCCAGAAAGAACATAGAATGAACGGCAGGAACACCAGGCTACAGAACAGGGTATTGAGAAACAACACGGGCAGCACGGCATTGCCACGCAGCGACTTCTTCTTGAAAGCGTCGTAGAAACCTAACAGGGCTGCGGAGAGAAAAGCGAGAATCAACCACATAAGCAATCAGTCATTGTCTGTTGGAAAGAGTCTGTCAGGATAAGTAATGTCTGCCAGGAAAAGTCCCTCGGCAGGCGCCGATGTTCCGGCCCGGCATCGGTCTTTCTGCTCGATGATGCGGCGGAAGTCCCCGACGGTCAGTTTGCCTCGCCCCACGTCAAGCAGTGTGCCGACGATGGCACGGACCATGTTGCGCAAGAAACGGTCGGCCCGGATGGTGAAGACCCATGTCACGTCGTCCACTTGCGTCCAGGCAGCATGCATGATGCGGCAGTTGTTGGTCTTGACATCCGTGTGCAGTTTGCTGAAGCTGGTGAAGTCCGTATAGTCCGAGAGGGTGGCGGCCGCTTCGTTCATCCGGTCAAAGTCCGGCGTACGGAACAGCCGGCAACGGTAGGGGCGCAGGAAGGGGGTCTTGGCAGTGGTGACGTAATAATGATAGGTGCGCGACGTGGCGTCGAAGCGGGCATGGGCCTCCGGCCGAACGGGACAAATGCGATGGATGGCGATGTCGGGCGGCAACAGGCGGTTCAGTTTGTCGGCCAGCAGCACGGTGTCCACGGGAGCATCGGCATCGAAATGCGCCACCATCAGCGAGGCATGCACCCCGGCATCGGTACGTCCCGCTCCCACCACGTCCACCTCGCGACGCAGCAGGGTGGAGAGGGCGCGCATCAGGCACTCCTGCACACTCAAACCGTTGGGCTGTATCTGCCAGCCGTGATAGGCTGCGCCGTCGTAGGAAAGGTAGATGAAATATCGTTGCACGTTTCTGTTTAGTCTTTAATGATTGCAATAACGGGTGCAAAGGTACGAAAAAAAAGGAAAGGCTTTCGTGGTCGCGAAGGTTGTTGTATCTTTGCGCGGCCTCCAGCAGGACAGAATGGGTGGTTGATTCTGTAGAGTATTAACCGCTGGACACTTGCCACTAACTATTAAACCGTTGAACATTTATCGCTATATGACTATGTACAATCAGAAAAGACTGTTTCCTCTCCTCCTCGCTGTCTGCTTGTGTGGAGTATTTGCTTTCGCAGGTTGCAAAAAGAAAGAAGACTTGACCATGAAGATGAACGAACCGCACAATATACGCGGCGTTGCCAACTTTGGCCGCACTTTCGGCGACCGTAATGACCGCCAACTGGCCGTGGCGCAGGCCATCGGCATTCCGCCCATTGCCTCGCGCGAGGCGGCGGAGAAACTGACGGACAGACTTGTCCTCATTGATGACAACGAACATTACAGTGTGGATTCGCTGACTCACTCTATCCCTTATCTCATTCCCGGTGCAGCTGCCCTGCTGGATACCATCGGACAAAACTTCCTGGACTCACTGGCTTGCAAGGGGTTGAATCCCAATAAGATTATCGTCACCTCCGTGCTCCGTACCCAAGGAGACGTGAAGCGTCTGCGTCGGCGCAATACCAATGCCAGTGCCAACTCCACCCATGCCTACGGTACCACTTTCGATATCAGTTGGAAACGTTTCGAGAAAGTGGAAGACCCTGACGGCCGCCCTCTGCAGGACGTTCGCGCTGACACGCTGAAACTGGTACTGGCCGAAGTGCTGCGCGACTTGAAGAAGGCCGACCGCTGCTACGTGAAGTACGAAATCCGGCAGGCCTGCTTCCACATCACGACTCGTGTGCAGTAGCCAGTTCCTGCCAGGCTTGGGGCAGGTGGCTCACCAAGTCTCCTGCCGTCAGGCTGATTTGCCCAAACTCATCGGCAGCCAGGTCGCCGGCCAGTCCGTGTACATAGACGCCCAGTACGGCAGCATCGCCGGGGGCGTATCCTTGTGCCAGCAAGGCCAGCAGGATGCCCGTCAGTACGTCACCGCTGCCACCCGTGGCCATGCCGGGATTGCCCGTCGTGTTGAAGCGGCATTTCCCGTCGGGCGAGATAACGGCGGTATAGGCTCCTTTCAGTATGACGTATGTTTCGGTCTGCTGCGCCAGTTCGCGGGCCCGCTCCAGGCGTTCGTAGCTGTTCTGGCATTTGCCTACCAGGCGTTCCAGTTCCTTGGGATGCGGGGTCAGGATGCTTCCCTTGGGCAGGCGAGAGAGATAAGTCCGATTGTCACCCAGGATATTCAAGGCGTCAGCATCCAGTACCATCGGCACCTCGCAGATGTCTATCTGCTCCAATAAAGCCGAGATGGTCTCATTCGACCGGCCCAAGCCGGGACCGATGGCCACTGCCTGATAGTCATCTGTGTTGATGGGGGTGGCAAAGCAGGTGTCGCTCAGGTCCAGTTCGGTCATGGCTTCCGGTACGGATGTTTGCACAATGTCGTTGTTGTAGAAAGGCACGTGTACCGTCAGCAGTCCGACTCCTGAACGCAGGCAAGCCCGTGCCGCCAGCACCGAGGCGCCAGCCATCCCTTGCGAACCGGCCACCAGCAACGCACGCCCGAAGTTGCCTTTATGGGCAAAACGTCCGCGGGGTCTCAGCAGGGCCGACACGGTGTCTGGCTCCGTCAGTTCGTAGTCCGTAGGCGTATGAGCAATGGCTTCCGCACTCAACCGTATGTCCAGCAAACGCCATTCGCCCACATACGCCTCGTTCTCGGCAAACAGGAAGGCGAGTTTGGGCAATTGCAGGCTCAGCGTGAGGTCGGCGCGTACGATGGCCGATGACACGTTGTATGTATTGTCCTCGCACATCAGGCCGGATGGGATGTCTATGGCCACCACTTGTGCAGGCGAGGCGTTGATGAACTTCACTACTGCGGCGAAGCCGCCTGCCAATGGCTTGTTCAGGCCGCTGCCGAAGAGTCCGTCAATGATGACATCGTCCGCCGTCAGCTTGGGGAAGGTAAATTGCGAAGTCACTTCGTGAAAGTCCACATCGGGCACGGCCGCCAATCGCTCCATGTTCGTGGCGCAGTCGGGCGAAAGTTTGCCTTTCGTATTGAACAGGAAGGTTTCCACCTGGTAGCCCCGTTCCATCAGCAGACGCGCCAAGGCCAGGGCATCGCCACCGTTGTTGCCCGGTCCGGCGAAAATCGTTATCCGTGTGTCCGTCTTCCATCGTCCCGCGATGGCCCCGGCCAGGGCGCGGGCGGAGCGTTCCATCAGGTCGATGGAGGCAATGGGTTCATTCTCTATGGTATAGGCATCTAACAGCCGGATGCTTTCGGTAGGAAAAATCTTCATTGGCAATCGTTTTTTATAAATCGGGAGCAAAAGTACGAATTTTGTTCCAAATGCATGCTTTTCCTTAGCGGAAACGGAACGTGACCCATACGCCTTTGTGATCCGTGGGCCATACACCTTGATGGGGCAGGAAGGGGTCCTGCGTCTGTTCTTCCATCCGTTGGTTCCGGCAGATGCTGCCACGCGGCCCGTAGATAAGGGCTTCCGTGGCCTCCAGTCCCGGATAGGGATGGTAAAATACGTAGTCGATGCGATCCCTTTCGTCGGATTTCGGCGCCCAGGTCAGCCGTTCGACGGGTACCCGAGGATTGTCGGCGGGGAAAGTGAAGCCCGGGCAGGCCAGCACGTCCGGGTGACAGGCACGGTAGGCGTCCACAAACCCGGCATTGTCCAGCAGCAGCGGTACGGTCCAGGGGATGATGAGTCCGTTGTGGTCATACAGGTCTTTGGTCTCGCGGATCCAGTCCAGGTGCGACGGCTCGTTGAAGTCTCCGCCCAAGATGACGATATCGCCCTCGGCCACGTCCTTGCGCGCCTCCTCGATGAAGCGGCGGATGGCGTCGTCACGCAGCGAGGCGTCGTTCACTTGCAGGACTTCGAGGACGGTCTGCGGGATGGGAATCTCTTCCCACGTGGAACCGTCATATCCGCGCACGTTATAATAGGCGTCGTTCAGGTAGTCCAGATGGGCGGTGTAGACGGCAATCTTGCGCCCGCATACCGTGCTTTCCAGCTTGTAGATGCTGCCGTGGTCATCCTTCTCGGGAAAGACGGTCAGCGAATCCGTGATGGGATGTCGGCTCAGCAGGCCGGAATCATAGCTGTAGAAGGAATAATACGTTTCACCCCGTTCGGCCAGCGAGCGGACGATGCGGTCGCAGAAGCGGGTGTCGTGGTAGTTGCGCACTTCGCTGAAGGTCACTAAGTCTGGTTTCAGTCGGGCTATTTCGTCGGCAATGGCCTCGTAGCCGCCCTCCACCATTGTGCCTTCCTGCCAGATATTCCACTGGAGCACGCTGAAACTGTCCTGTTCTTTCTGTACGTTCGTTTCGTTGCCGGCAAAGGCAGGAATGGCTGCCATCATCAGCAGGCTGCAAAATAGAGCATATAAATTCATGGTAAGTGTTTAATTCTCTCGTTGTTATAGTCTGTATTAAATCCGCCTGCGGCTTTCTGGCAGGTGGGGTATTCGTAGTTCATCAAGCGTGAAAGCCGCACGGTCCGGCAACCATACATTCACCTGCCGCAACCGGTAACGCCCTCAGTCTTTTCTTAAGACCGCGCAAAGGTACACATTCTTCCGAAACAGGCCAACAAATCCGAAACAAATGACAGGACAAGCGTCCGGAAGGATCGGTCTGGAAACTGTTCGGTATTGTGCCCACCGGCGAAGATATCTCCGTATACGGGCGCAGATATCTCCGTGCACGGGCAAAGATATCTCCGTGTGCGGGCGGAGATATCTCCGTGTGCCCACGAAGAAAATAGCAGTCCATAAGGCTGAAATCCCGCAAAAATCCGTACCTTTGTCCCTAAAATCATCGACAATGAACCAGATACAGATAAAAGACAAGCGTTTTGCCGTCTCCATTCCCGAGGCGGACATCCTGAAGGAAGTGGACCGCGTGGCCGCAGAAATCAACCGTGACCTGGCCGGCAAGAATCCGCTGTTTCTCAGTGTGCTGAACGGCTCATTCATGTTCACCGCCGACCTGATGAAGCGCATCACCATTCCTTGTGAAGTGTCGTTCGTCAAGCTGGCATCCTACCAGGGCGTGACCTCGACGGGCAAAGTGAAGGAGGTCATCGGCATCACCGAGGACCTGACGGACCGCACCATCGTCATCGTGGAGGACATCGTGGACACGGGCTTGACGATGCAACGCCTCCTCGAAACATTGGGCACGAGACGTCCAAAGGAAATCCACATTGCCACGCTACTGGTGAAGCCGGAGAAACTGAAAGTGGACCTCGACATCAAATACGTGGCCATGCAGATTCCCAACGATTTCATCGTGGGCTATGGACTGGACTACGACGGGCTGGGTCGAAACTACAAGGACATTTATACAGTGGTTAATGATTAATGGTAAGTGGTTAATGGCAAGGATGTTCCACACGCAGCCCATTTTACCATTAACCATTAATCATTAATCATTAACCATTAATCATTAACCATTTACCATTAATAAAATGCTGAACATCGTAATTTTCGGCGCTCCCGGCTCAGGCAAGGGAACGCAAAGTGAGAGAATTGTAGCCAAGTATGGCATCAACCACATTTCGACGGGCGACGTGCTGCGTGCCGAAATCAAAGCCGGCACCGAACTGGGCAAGACGGCCAAGGGCTACATTGACCAAGGTCAACTGCTGCCGGACAACCTCATCGTAGACATCCTGGCCTCCACGCTCGACGGGCTGAAGGACTCGAAGGGCGTCATCTTCGACGGATTTCCCCGCACCATCGCCCAGGCCGAAGCGCTGAAGAAGATGCTGGCCGAGCGGGGTCAGGAAGTAAGCATCATGCTGGACCTCGAAGTGCCCGAAGACGAACTGATGAACCGCCTCATCCTGCGCGGACAGCAGAGCGGACGCGCCGACGACAACGAGGAGACCATCCGCAAGCGCCTCACCGTCTACCACAGCCAGACGGCTCCCCTCATCGACTGGTACAAGCAGGAGGGCAAGTATTGCCACATCAACGGACTGGGCGAACTGGAGCGCATCACGGGGGATATCTGCGAGGCGATTGATAAGGTGAAGTAATTTCGCCAACTCGTATATTTGCACTGTAAAATGTGCAATTCCTTCATAAAAGTGCACTGAATTCAGTGCACTTTTCGTATCTTTGCCCCCGAAAAAGGAGAAAAAATGGAGAAATTGCAAGCCTACTTCGATGCTTTGTTGAGGGATACCCCCACTGAACACCACCGTTACATGTTCGACCGCATAGACTGGGAGAACCGTCTGGTGGGATTGGTAGGGCCGCGCGGCGTAGGAAAAACCACGCTGATGCTGCAACATACCAAAGAACGGCTGGAGCGCAACACGACGCTCTTTGTCAATGCCGACGACCTCTATTTCTCCAGCCATCACTTGGTAGACCTGGCCGATGACTTTGTCAAGCGGGGAGGGCGCCACCTCATCATTGACGAAATACATAAATACCAAGACTGGGCACGCGAACTGAAACTGATATACGACTATCATGCGGGACTGCACGTCATCTTCACCGGCTCGTCCATCCTGGACATCCACAAAGGAACTGCCGACCTGAGCCGCCGCGCCTTGCTCTACCACATGCAGGGACTTTCCTTCCGCGAATACTTGCAGATGTTCCACGGCATCCAACTGCCTGTGCTGACTTTGGACGACATCCTGCACCACCGGCTGGAGCTGCCGCGCGATTTCCATCCCTATGCTTATTTCCCGGACTACCTGAAGCAAGGTTATTATCCGTTTTCACGGGAACGGCAATTCGACATCCGGCTCCAACAGGTAGTGACCAAGACCCTGGAAACAGACATCCCCCAATACGCCGAGATGAGTGTCGCCACCAGCCGCAAACTGAAACGCCTGCTTACCGTTATCGCCCAGAGCGTGCCCTTCAAACCCAACATGAGCCATATCGCTACCACGATAGGCATCAGCCGGAACAGCCTGGCCGATTATTTCCTCTACCTGGAAGAGGCCGGTCTCATCGCCCAACTGCGCGACGACACCGGTGGCATCCGGGGATTGGGCAAGGTGGACAAGGTTTATCTGGACAATCCCAACCTCGTGTATGCTTTGGCACACCAGACCGCTGATACCGGCAACCTGCGCGAAACATTCTTTTTCAACCAGACCCGTGTCAACTACGATACTATCACCTCTTCCGTTTCCGACTTCCGGATTGATGACTATACGTTCGAAGTAGGAGGACGAAACAAAAAGCAAAAGCAACTGCAAGGCATTGAGCAGGGATATGTGGTAAAAGACGACATCGAAAGCGGTTATATGAATGTCATTCCTTTATGGCAGTTCGGACTGAATTATTAACTACAATTATATAATTAGGAAATCATGCCAGAATCAAACTTCGTAGACTACGTGAAGATATACTGCCGCTCGGGCAAGGGCGGACGGGGTTCCACACACATGCACCGTGCCAAGTACATGCCCAAGGGCGGACCCGACGGCGGCGACGGCGGACGGGGCGGCAACATCATCCTGCGCGGCAACCGCAACTACTGGACACTCTTGCACCTGAAGTATCAGCGCCACGTCCTTGCCGGACATGGCGAAAGCGGCTCGAAGAACCGCAGCTTCGGCAAGGACGGCGAGGACAAGGTGATAGAAGTGCCCTGCGGCACCGTGGCCTATAACGCCGAGACGGGCGAATACCTGTGCGACGTCACCGAGCACGGACAGGAGGTCATCCTGCTGAAAGGCGGACGGGGCGGACTGGGCAACTGGCACTTCCGTACCGCCACACGACAGGCACCGCGCTTTGCCCAGCCGGGCGAGCCGATGCAGGAGATGACCGTCATCCTGGAACTGAAGTTGCTGGCCGACGTGGGCCTGGTGGGCTTCCCCAACGCGGGCAAATCGACCCTGCTCTCCACCGTGTCGGCCGCCAAGCCGAAGATTGCCAACTATCCCTTCACCACGCTGGAGCCCAACCTGGGCATCGTGTCCTACCGCGAAGGCAAGTCGTTCGTCATGGCGGACATCCCCGGCATCATCGAGGGAGCCAGCCAGGGCAAAGGCCTGGGCCTGCGCTTCCTGCGCCACATCGAGCGCAACTCACTGCTGCTCTTCATGGTGCCTGCCGATGCGGACGACATCGCCAAGGAATACGATATCCTGCTGAACGAACTGAAGACATTTAATCCCGAGATGCTGGACAAGCAGCGTGTGCTGGCCGTCACCAAGTGCGACATGCTGGACCAGGAACTGATGGACGAAATAGAACCGACGCTGCCCGTCGGTATCCCGCACGTGTTCATCTCCTCTGTCAGCGGACTGGGCATCGACGTGCTGAAGGACATTCTCTGGACGGAACTGAACAAGGAGAGCAACCGCCTGGAAGGACACGTCGAGAGCATCGCCCACCGCCCCAAAGACATGAGCCACCTGGCCGAAGAACTGCGCGAGGAAGGCGCCGATGAAGACCTTAGCGTGGAATATGTGGACGAGGACGACATCGAAGACCTGGAAGACTTCGAATACGAAGAGGATTGGGACGAGGAAGAGGAAAACGACAAGGAACAGCAGTGACCATGAAAGTTATCCTGGAAACCCGCCGGCTTCTGCTCCGCGAACTGAGGCAAGAAGACTTCGACGACGCTTGCCTGCTGCTGCAAGACCCGGAGGTGATGTATGCCTACGAGGGACCGTTCAGCCGGGAAGAAGTACAAGCATGGCTGGACAAGCAACTGCGCCGTTACCGGGAGGACGGTTTCGGCCTTTGGGCTCTGGTGGAGAAAAGCAGCGGTGCCCTCATCGGGCAATGCGGCCTTACACTCCAGGACTACAAGGACAGGCGGGTGCCCGAGATAGGCTATCTGTTGCGCCGGGCCTATTGGCACCGTGGATTTGCCATCGAGGCTGCCCGGGCCTGCAAGGAGTATGCGTTTCGGACGCTTGGCTTCCGGGAGGTTTACTCCATCATACGCGACACCAACCTCCCTTCGCAGCAAGTGGCCCTGCGTAACGGTATGAACCGGGTGGACCGGATGGTGAAGCACTATAAGGGGGTGGACATGCCGCACCTGGTGTTCAAGGTCAGCAGCGACACCGGTCTGTTGCGTCACCTGCTCTGTCAACCTGAAGTCTGCGCCTTCAGCACCACACGCCACGGAGGCGTCAGCACCGGTACCTATGCCTCGCTGAACTGTACGCCCTACACGGGCGACGACCCTCAAAGCGTCAGCCGCAACCAGGAGATACTGCTTGCTTCCCTGCCTCAGCGCCCCAGGGAGCTTATCATCCCGTGGCAGACGCACGGCACGCGGGTATTGCCCATAGACGATGCTTTCCTCTCTGCGAACGAGGAACAACGCCACGCCTTGTTGCAAGGCATTGATGCCTTGGTCACCGACCGGCCCGGCATCTGCCTCTGCATCTCTACCGCAGACTGCATACCTATTTTATTATATGACTGGAAGCACCAAGCCATTGCCGCCGTCCATGCCGGTTGGCGGGGCACGGTGAACTTCATAGTCGGTCACGCCTTGGAGCAGATGCGCATCCTGTACGGTACGGACGGGGCAGACATCTCGGCCGTCATCGGACCGGGCATCTCGCTCGCCGCCTTCGAGGTGGGCGACGAAGTGTACGAGGCCTTCCGGCTTGCCGGCTTTCCCATGGACCGCATCGCCCGCAAACAGGAGAAGTGGCACATCGACCTGTGGGAGGCCAACCGCCTGCAACTGCTGGACTTCGGCGTGCCGTCCGCTGCCATTGAGACGGCCGGCATCTGTACCTATACGCACTGCGATGATTTCTTTTCGGCCCGCCGGCTGGGCATCCGGTCCGGGCGGATGCTGACGGGAATCATGCTGAACTATGTTTAACCCAGATATTCCATAAATATGTTTCATCTTACCCTTTCCCCCGAACTCAAGTCGCGCTGTCCCGAATACCGCGGTGCGGCTGTCCTGGCCAACGTCACCAACACACTTTATTCCGAAGGACTCTGGCAGGAGATAGACGCTTTCACCCAAACCTTGCGCGCCTCGGAAACAGCCGACAGCATCAAGCAGCAACCCGCCATAGCCGCTACACGCGAAGCCTACCGTCGCCTGGGCAAAGACCCAAGCCGCTATCGTCCCTCGGCTGAAGCCCTGCGGCGCAGGCTGTTGCGCGGATTGGAACTATACAGAATTGATTCGTTGGTGGACCTGATAAACCTTGTCTCGCTACGCACCGGTTATAGTATCGGCGGTTTCGATGCAGACAAGATTCAGGGCACGGACCTTTGCCTGGGCGTAGGCCGGGCGGGCGAACCGTTTGAAGGCATCGGGCGTGGCATGCTCAATATTGAGGGACTGCCGGTGTTCCGCGATGCTGTGGGAGGTATTGGCACGCCCACCAGCGATAACGAGCGTACCAAGATGGACGTCGGCACACGGCGTATACTGGCCATTATCAATGGATATGACGGGGATGAACAGCGGTTGAACGAGGCGGCTGGGATGACGCAGGAGTTGCTAAGGAAGTATGCGGAATCGGACGGGGGAAAGGTGCTGCTATTCGGATAACTATGCTTCTATACCGTTGCGACGCAGGATCTCCAGCAATTCGGCATCGCTGATGTTGTCACGCTCCGACTTGTCATAGATAGTAATCAGTTTGACTTCAGTGTCTGCTTGGGCAAAAATAACGGTATAGGTAATCACTCGGGCCCCGCCGCTTTTCCCCTTCCCTTTAGAGGTGATTGCCAAACGGACCTTGCGCAAACGATGGCCTAACTCTGTGCCAAGAAAAGGATTCTGGTGTAAATCCTCAAGCAATTGGGCGTAGTCCTGTTTCATGGAGCGATAGCGTTTGGATAATTTCTTAAGCGCTCTCGCAAAATCCGGAGTATAAGTAATCTTACAGTTCATTGAGCAACTCTTCCGCTGGCTTAAACTCCAGTTTCCCTTCCAAGTTCAACTTTAACTCTTTACATGCCTGGTCGAAGTTGGTCAAGATTTCCTCCTTGGTCATGTAGGGTTCCGCTTCTTCAGAGGCCACGGCAGAGGCTGGCTGGGACGCGGCATACTCGTGCTTCTTGCGCTCTTCGCAGCGCAAGAAGTTCTTCAGTTTCTTCAGGATATGGACGTCGCTGACATTGAGCACGTCGCGGATTACTTCGTTTTGCAGGGATTCCAACGTCGTGGTAGTCATAGGGCAAGATGCTTAGAGATTGTTTGTATTCCTATGTTTAGTGTTTGCAAAGATAGGATAAGCAATTCTTTTCTCCAAACCTCTGCATAAAAAAACGGGAGGCCTCCGCACAAACTTTGCGAACCTTTCACTACCTTTGCGGAAAATAGCACAGAAAAACAAACTGAATGATAGAAAAACTGATTGTACTCGAAGATATAGACCCCGTCATCTTCTATGGCGTGAACAATGCCAACATGCAACTTATCAAGGCCCTCTACCCCAAACTGCGCATCGTGGCGCGGGGCAATGTCATCAAGGTGCTGGGCGATGAGGAAGAGATGTGCGCCTTCGAGGAGAACATCCTCAAGCTGGAGAAATACTGTGCCGAATACAACCAGCTGAAAGAAGAAACCATCATCGACATCATCAAGGGCAACGCCCCGCAGGCGGAGAAGAGCGGCAACGTCATCGTCTTCAGCGTCACGGGTAAGCCCATCATCCCGCGTAGCGAGAACCAGCAACGCCTGGTGGATGCCTTCCGCGAGCACGACATGGTGTTCGCCATCGGCCCGGCGGGCTCGGGCAAGACGTACACCGCCATCGCCCTGGCCGTGCGGGCACTGAAGAACAAGGAAATCAAGAAGATTATCCTGAGCCGCCCCGCCGTGGAGGCAGGCGAGAAACTGGGCTTCCTGCCGGGCGACATGAAGGAGAAGATTGACCCGTATCTGCAACCCCTCTACGATGCCTTGCAGGACATGATTCCCGCCGCCAAGTTGCAGGAATACATGGACCAGAACGTCATCCAGATAGCTCCCCTGGCCTTCATGCGCGGACGGACGCTGAACGACGCGGTGGTCATCCTGGACGAAGCGCAGAACACGACCTCTGCCCAAATCAAGATGTTCCTCACCCGCATGGGCATGAACACGAAGATGATCGTGACGGGCGACATGACGCAGATTGACCTGCCTTCGTCGCAGGTGTCCGGCCTGGTGCAGGCGCTCCGCATCCTGAAGGGTGTGAAGGGCATTGCCTTCATCGAACTGAACCAGAAGGACATCGTGCGACATAAATTAGTCACCCGCATCGTCGAAGCCTACGACAAGTACGAGAAGGAGCAGAAGGCAGAACGGGAGCGCAAGAAAGAAGAAACCATAGCTAAAACAACAAGATATGAAAGCATTAACTAAAACAGACTACAACTTCCCCGGTCAGCAATCAGTTTACCACGGGAAAGTACGCGACGTGTACAACATCAACGGTGAGAAACTGGTCATGGTGGCTACGGACCGCATCTCGGCCTTCGACGTCATCCTGCCCAAAGGAATCCCCTACAAGGGACAGATACTGAACCAGATAGCCGCCAAGTTCCTCGACGCCACGACGGACATCTGCCCCAACTGGAAGCTGGCCACGCCCG
>DHKFC23501__coassemble_1092_pt1 | contig 39762 bp, 24 predicted proteins | sample DHKFC23501__metabat2_low_PE_030 | metagenome-assembled genome bin DHKFC23501
GTCCTCTAACTCCCTGAGCGAAGCGATAACTCCTTCTAACTCCTTCTAACTCCCTATAGTAAAAAGGTATTGTCTTAACTCCTTAACTTCTTAACTCCTTAACTCCTCAAAAGATAATATCATTTCATTCTTGCGACTTACCTGATTATGAACAGATATGTAATTGGCACACAAAACAACATAGCTTCTACAGCCATAGAAGCTAGGATAAATGGCTGTAGAAGCTAGGATAAATGGCCATAGAAGCTAGGATAAATGGGGAACGCCGTCAGCGGGCAGCAGGAGCGTCCTTCGACCGCACCGGCCGCACATCCGGCAGGAAGACCGCCACCACGCCCATCAGCGGCAGCCAGGTGCTGACATGGAAGATGAACCCGATGCTCGTCACGTCCGCCAGCCAGCCGAAGAAGGCCGAGCCGATGCCGCCCAGGCCAAACATCAGGCCGAAGAAGATGCCGGCTACCATACCCACCTTGTCCGGCATGAGGTCGGTGGCATAGACCACGATGGCGGAAAAGGCCGAGGCAATCACCAGACCGGTGATGACAGCCATCGCCAGCGTGCCCGCCAGACCCAGGTAGGGCATGGCCAGGGTGAAGGGGGCTGCGCCCAGAATGGAGAAGAGAATGACGTACTTGCGCCCGTAGCGGTCGCCCAGGAAGCCACCCACCAGCGTGCCGACGGCAAAGGCGGCCAGGTAGGCGAAGAGGCAATACTGGGACTGCTGCACGCTGAGGCCGAACTTCTCGATGAGGTAGAAGGTGAAGTAACTGGTCATGCAGGCGTTGAAGAAGTATTTGGAGAATATCATCAGCACCAGTATGCCCAAGGAGACACGCACCACGCGCCGGGGCAAAGGCGAGGCAGCCACCCCGCCCGCACGGCGCGACACCCCCGCCCGGCGCAACACCAGACTGTACCAATAGCCTACGCGCGCCAGGAGGAAAGAAGCCAGCAGGGCGGCCAGGGCAAACCAGGCCACGGCGTGCTGGCCGAAAGGAATGACAATCAGTGCCGCCAGCAAGGGGCCGATGGCACTGCCGCCGTTGCCGCCCACCTGGAAAATGGATTGCGCCAGGCTCTTGCGGCCGCCCGAAGCCAGCTGCGCCACCCGCGACGCTTCGGGATGGAAGACGGACGAGCCGCAACCTATCAGCGCCACGGAGAGCAAGATTAACAGGAAATGGGTGGCAAACGCCAGTGCCAGCAGCCCGGCGAGCGTGAAACACATCCCCAAAGACAGGGAGTAGGGCTGCGGATGGCGGTCGGCATACAGCCCGATGAAGGGCTGGAAGATGGACGAGGTCAGCTGGAAAACCAGCGTGATGATGCCTATCTGGGCGAAGGTGAACCCGAAGGAATCCTTCAGGAGCGGATAGAGGGCGGGGATGACGGACTGGATCATATCGTTCAGCAGATGGCAGGTGCCCATCGTGAACAGGATGGCATAGGCCGTGCCCTGCGCGAGGTGCGGGTGGCCCTTCAGTTTGTTCCAAACGGTGTGTATCATACGAATCAATTGTTTATCAGCATACTGTGAAAAAAATCTCCAAGCAGCCGGTCCGGCCTGATACCGGGCATGGACGCAGATATCGCCGGATACGGACGGAGATATCGCCGGATACGGACGGAGATATCACCGGGCACGGGCGCAGACATCTCCGCCCCAAGCAGGAAATCAGCCCCCGGCCAAGGCTGCCAACCGGCGTGCAAAGGTACATCATTTCCTGCAGGAGACAAACAAGGGGCAAAAAGAAATATGAATGTCCGCAATCGGCCATTCAATAAAAGAAAAGAGGGCGAGCCGTAATGGACTGTCGGCAGGCCCTCGGGGGTGGGAAGAAGAAGTGAAGGAGTGAATTAAGGAGTTAATTAAGGAGTTAAGGAGTTAAGAAGTTAAGGAGTTAAGCCAATACCTTCTGTGCATGTGGCTCAGAGACTTACTATCGGCTTAACTCCTAACGGGGCAAAGCGGAGTGATAACTCCTTAACTCCTCTAACTCCTTAACTCCTCTAACTCCTTAACTCCTAACGGAGCAAAGCGGAGTGATAACTCCTTAACTCCTTAACTCCTTTAATATACACTTAAAATGACAAGCCATCATCCCAACCCGGATTCTGTGTCAGGTTATGATTGAGCGAACGCTCGTTCAAGGGGATGGGATACAGATAGTCACGGCCTTCATTGAACGCTGTGCGGCGTACATTGGCATGGTAGTCCAGATAGCCATGGTCGCCCTCGGACAAGATGAGGTCAGTGCCTATCTCGTAAATCTGTGCATCGCTCACCTCGGGCTTGGCCTCGCCGGCATTATAAAGGATTACATCCACGGCGCCATCCCCATTGAAGTCGAACTGTCCGGCACCGGCAAAGTACATACCTTCGATGGACTGGTCGATGCACGGGCCTGCCGCCCAACGTACCAGGTCGTCCCAACGGAAGCCTTCCTGCATCAGCTCGACGGCACGCTCACGGCGGATTTCAAGGATGACGCCCTGGTTGGCCCCGTTGACATTGGAAAATCCGTATTCGTCCGAAGTCATATAGGGATCGGGATTGGCATTGGCGGCAGCCAACTCCAGCGCAGGCATCCCCGCACGCTCGCGGATTTTGTTGACGGACTTGTCCAGATCGGCTTGCGTCAGCGTGCCAAGTTCCGCCTTGGCCTCGGCAAAGTTCAGGAGAACTTCTCCATAACGGAAAGCCGGCAGGTCGCACGTAGAACGGTCGTTGCGGTCCACCTGTCCGCCGGATGCCGTAGGCTCCTGCACGAACTTGATGGGCTGATAGCCGGTGACGCTGACAGAAAGGTCGGGTGCCAGCAGCTCGGTCTCACCAATGCGGTGATAGCCCGGCGTACGGATGCTTTGTGCCAGACGGGGGTCACGGTCCTGCACCTCTTCCAGGAAAGGCATGGTCTCCCAACCGGCGCGGTCGGTGAACCGGGTACCGTCCTTCATCAGGTAGAGATTGACCATCTTGCGGGTCAAGCCGGGACGTCCCTGCGTAGGCACCAGCGTATGGGCGGTGGCATTGTGGTAGATGCTCATGCCATAGTCAAACTTGATGGCCAGAATGTACTCATCCGGATTGGCATCTTCGGAAGCGAACAACGTCAGATAGTCCTCTTCGGGATGGCCCGTGGAGTACAGTTGATACTCGCCTCCGTCTATCAATTCTTCGGCGGCCCGGGCGGCCTGCTCCAGGTAGTAGGAGTAATCATTCCCTTCCAGGCTGAGGGCATGATACTTGCGGTAAGTACCCTCATACAGGCAGAAGCGGGCCTTCAGCGCCAAGGCAGCCGAACGGTTCACCCGGAAAGGGCTGCTGGATTCCTCGGCCTTCGCCGGCAGATTGTCAATGGCATAGTCAATGTCCGCCAGCATATGGGTCATCACCAATTCGCGGGAATCACGGGCCTTGTACAGGCTTTCGTCGTCCGAGAACAACTCTGTGTCATACCAAGGCACATCTCCGAAACGCTTGACCTTGTCAAAATAGAAATAGGCACGGAAGAAGCGGGCCAAAGCCGAGTATTTGACCACGGCAGCTTCGTCTTCACAATGGTCCACATGGCCCAGCAAGGTATTGATGTCGCGCAACGTGGTCCACGTCCATCCGCCCCCCGAAGGAGGCACGATGCGGTTGGTGCCACCCAACATCTCGTCGGACAACTCCTGCTGGACATACACGTCGCTCTGGTCATCATAGGGCGACTTGTTCAACAGGTCACTGTAGAAAGAGTTGCTGAACAACTGCAGGTCAGTCTCTGTCTTGAAATAATCCTCTTCGCTTATCTGACTCAAAGGACTCTTGTCCAGGAGGTCGTCACAACCGGTCAATCCGACGGATAAGGCGAGGGCTGCTATAATAAAGTGTCTTTTCTTCATAAGTAGATGTTGATATTTAGTTTATATTATAACCTTTGAGGAATAGGAGGGAGTTATAAGGAGTCAGAGGGAGTTATAGGCCAATAGTCGGTCCGGCGAGAGTAAGCGAAGAAGCATTCGAAAAAAGTATCGTCCTCTAACTCCCTGAGCGAAGCGATAACTCCTTCTAACTCCTTCTAACTCCCTATAGTAATGCGGTATTGGCTTAACTACTTAACTTCTTAACTCCTTAACTCCTCAAAAGATAATGTCATTTCATTCTTGCGACTTACTTACAAACCCCAAAAAACTTCAGAACGTGATATCTACGCCGAACATAAATGTCTTCTGCCAGGGATAGAACGCCTCGTTGTCCACATCACTCGAACGGTCGATGGCAGCCTCAGGGTCCACATACTTGGTGTGCTTCTTGAAAGGCGACCAGTAACACAGGTTCTCGCCCGTGAAGAAGATGCGCACGGCATCCACATTGACCTTGCGCGTCCATGCTTCGGGCAGCGTATAACCGATGGTCAGGTTCTTGAAACGCAGGTAGCGCAGGTTCTGTATATAGCGGTCGTTCACCTTGCTCAAGGGGCCGGACGTGGAAGAATAGGCCATGGCACGGGGGAAGTAGGCGTCTCTGTTGTCCTCGGACCAGACATTGTCCAGGAAATTCTGCGGCAGATAGGTCATATACGGATAGGAATAGGGGCCCCAGAAACCGGTCAGGTGACTGGTGGGATACCACTCGTGCTTGCCTGTGCCCTGGAAAAACAAGGATACATCAATGCCGCTCCAGCGTGCACTGCCCGTGATGCCATAATTGAAGCTGGGAAGCGAATTGCCCAGTTTCTTCCGGTCGCCCGGATTGTCCACGGTGTTGCTGCCAAGGTCCACCTTGCCATCATTGTTCAGATCCACAAACTTCACATCGCCGGCTTTCCAGCCACCGGTCAGGCCACTCTCCATATAGGTCAAGATCACCTGGTCGGCATAAGCCTGCGCCTCCTCATCGCTCTGGAAAAGCCCGTCGGTGACAAAGCCCCAGATTTCACCCAGCTCCATACCTTCGTAGTAACTCTTGGCAAAGGTCTTGTCCTTATTGTCATAGCGGGTAATCACACTCTTATAGTCACTCAGGTTGAAGCCTATGCTGTAATCGAAAGCCCGGCCTGCCAACGTAAAGCGGTCACTCCAGCTCAGAGAGATTTCGTAACCCTTGGTACGCAAATCGGCGGTATTCATATCGGGCACGGAGGCTCCATATACAGCCGGAAGTTCAATGCCATCGGTCAACATATCCAGCGTGTTGCGCACATAGCCATCCACCGTCAGGTTCAGACGGTTGTTGAACATCGTGAGGTCAAAACCGAAGTCCCATTGCTGGGCCGTCTCCCACGTCATGTCAGAAGCTATCGGGGCACTCAAAGCCGCATAGCGCGAAGGCACGCTCCCTTCACCGAAGGAATAATTCAGACTGCCGATGGACACCAGGCGGGCAAACGAATAATAGGAAGAGATATTCTGGTTGCCCAAGCTGCCAAACGAGGCGCGCAATTTCAGATTGTTCACCTTGTCACGCAAAGAGTTGAAGAACGGTTCCTCGGAAATGCGCCAGCCTACGGAAGCCGAGGGGAAGAATCCCCAACGATTGCCGGCAGCAAAACGGGACGTGCCGTCATAGCGTCCGCTCACCTCGAACAGGTAGCGGCTCATAAAATCATAGTTGACACGGGCAAAGGCACCAAACAGGGCATATTCATTCTGGCCGCCGCCCACACCGGTGATAGTGGCGCCCTCGGCGTTCTGTCCCACCAGGTCCAGGTCGTCCAGATTGTCCGACAGGATGTTCTCCCCATAAGCCGACACATCCTTACTGCGCCAAGCCTCGTAGTTGATGCCCGCCACTGCCGTCAGATGATGCTTTTCCTTGAAGGTATCGTCAAAGGTGGCATAAGCATTGGTCGAATAATACTGGTCCGTATTCACCCATTCGTCCAGACGGTTGGCCCCGGCACCCGTGGCGTACGACAAGAGTTCGCCATCGGGATATTCGCGGTAGTACATCGGATTGGAACGGCTGGTATTGCGCGTCTGGTATTGCCGGTATGTGAAGTCGCCCGTCAGGCTCAATGTCTTGAACGGAGCATACACCACACGTGTCGTATTGGAGAAGTCGGTCGTACGGTCCACATTGCGGTGCGAATCCTCGCCCAACAGGATATGACGGCCGTTCGCCACTTTATAATTCAAATAAGGAGTGCTATACAGCCAGGAACCATCCGGATTCTTCTGGGGGAAACAGGCCAAAGCATGGCGCGAACTGTAGGCCAACGTGTTCTCCACGCTGCCGTCTCCCAAATAGCTGTATTGCGAACTGTAGAAAGATGTATTGTTGGACATCGTAATCCACTTGTTCACGCGGAAGTCTATCTTCGAGCGCAGGTTGTACCGCTTGTACACATCGGGATGCTCGCGCAGAATGCCTTCCTGACGGTCGAAAGCTCCGGAAAGGTAGTACTTCAGGTCATCTTTTCCTCCGCTGATGGAGATGTCGTGCTGCTGCATGGGATGATTGTCGCGGAACAACTCGTGCCACCAGTCATAGTTGCCATAATAGACCCACTGATTGCGGCCGTTGCGCACCTGCTCGACGACCCAGGGACGGTCGGGATGTTCGGTCTTGTCGTTCACACGGTTCCACAACTCCTGCATGTCCTGGTCCGTATAGTCCACATAGAGAGTGCCGTTCTTGGCCTGCCAGAACTGATTGATGGTATATACCGACCAATAACCTGTCGTTTCATAATCCGTCGATGTGGTAGGCGCCTGCCAGCCAAAACGACCGCTGTAGTGCACGGTCGCCTTGCCATCCTTGGCCTGTCCGGACTTGGTAGTCACCAGGATGACACCGAAGGCGGCACGGGCGCCATAGATGGCCGCAGCCGACGCGTCTTTAATCACGGAGATGGACTCTACGTCATTGGGGTTGACGCGGTCCAGGTCGCCTACAGCGCCATCCACCAACACCAGCGGGTCGGCCGCATTGATGGAGGTGACACCACGCACATTGACACTGGCCGAACTGCCCGGCACGCCCGACGAGGTGGTGACATTCAAACCGGCCACTTTTCCTTGCAGCATATTACTCAACGAGGTAGAAACCCGGTTCTTCAAGTCGCCGGCCTCAACGGTAGCCACAGCTCCCGTCAAGTTGACCTTCTTTTGCTTGCCATAGCCCACAACCACCATCTCGTTCAGCAAAATGGCATCCTCCTGCAGGTGGACCGTCACATTCGCCTGGTCCGGGCGGACCGTAATCTTCTGGGACGAATATCCGACATAAGAGATGTTCAGCACCACCGTACCCGGCGATGTCTTGAGAGTGAAAGCGCCATCCAAGTCAGTGATGGCACCCTGGGTCGTGCCCTCTACCAGTACCGTCACTCCCACCAAGGGTACTTCGTCGGCATCGAACACTGTTCCTGAGATGGTCCGCTGCTGGGCAGCCAGCGAAGCCACTCCCGCCACCAGCGCGAACAGGAACACAACATAAAACTTAATTGTCTTCATTTGATTGTATAATTTAGAAGTAACTGTTTATATCAGGAGTTAAGAAGTTAAGGAGTTATCACTCCGCTGCGCTCCGTTAGGAGTTAAGCCGATAGTAAGTCAAAGGGCCGTATACACAACATACACAGAGGTATTGGCTTAACTACTTAACTTCTTAACTCCTTAACTCCTCAAAAAAGACTTACCTACTCAACACAATAGTCTGTGTATACACCTCACCAAAGCGGTTCGTCAACTCCACCCTCACTTGCCTGGCCCCATCGGCAGGAAGAGCGCGAAACAAATGGGCAGTCTTCACGGCCTTGTTGCGGTCCTTCAGCTGCGAAGCGCGCTCTTCGTCCGCATCCGTGAACTGCTCCATATCCCCCATCGGCTTACCATCCTGATACCAGACCACACGACAGGCATTGTCCCAATCCCATATATTGGCCACCACGAAAGGACGCTGGCTCCGGAATTCCCCCTTGTTGTACAAGCGGAACTGATAGGAAAAGTCACGCCGGGTGGCCTTGTAATGCCACTTCAGTTGGTCCCCATCGACATCCACCACCATATAGCCATTGGGCGCCCCACACTGATTGACCCAACCGGCCCACCAGGCACCACAGGCGGCACCGATGTTATGCTGATAAAGCGTAGAATCCACCTCTACATTCTGGAAGAAATGCGTATGGCCGCAGAATACGTGTACATGATACCCCTTCAAGACTTCTCGCAACTGAGCGGCATTGCGGATGTTCCCATCCTCTCCTACACGGTTCCATCCGGCAGCATGCATATTCAGGATAACCAGGCTACCCTCCGGCACATAACTCAGGTCTTTCTCCAGCCAGGCAATCTGTTCGCCGGTCATGCTCTCCAGATACTGCTTGCCGCCGACGTAATTGAGGCTCTTCATGGTGACAATATGCGCACGCCCGATATTGAACGAATAATCCGTCGGACCAAAATAACGGCCATACACCATCTCGCCATATACGGGGGTGCCCACGGCCATATTATGCAAATCCTGGTAGCGCTTGTCGAAATCGTGATTCCCGATGCACTGGAAGAACGTGGCACCCGTATGCTTCAACGATGTCTTATATTCATCAAACAGGGTCATATTATCGAAGACGAGGTCGCCCAACGTCATCCCCACCACCTCGCGGGCCTGCTTCAACGAGTCAATGACTTCCACCATATCGGGCACCGTCTCCTGGCGCCAACGCTTCATCTCGCGCGCATTGCGCACCTGGGGATCGGAAACGGGGATGTAATAGAAACTGTCCGACACCTGCCTGCGTTTCTCCAACCGAAAGTCATGACGCCCGCCGGCCAGGGCCAATGCCCGCACAGAAACATAAAAGCCGTCGGCCAGGCCATCCTCCTGAGGCAACTCATAAGCAGCAGGCGTAGAGATGCTCACGAACTTGCTCCGGGCTGTATCCGTCTGAAGACTCCACACGCCCTGCGCGTCCGTCTTCGTAAAATGCACGCCATCGTTCACCACGACACCGGCTATACCCTTTCCCGCTTGGTCGGTCACCTTGCCACCAAAGCTTAACCACGCTTCCTGAGCGGAAACCTCCAGGCAGAAACCGCCTAAAAGAATGCCCAGCATCCACATTTTGCTCTTTTTCATCTTCTTGATTTTTTATTTCCAAATGTTTTCGAATGCAAAGGAACGACGAGGATATGTCAATGGGATTACAGCCATACGACATTCTCGTGTCCGGCCGAATTAACTGTCTTTTGCAGGTGATCATCCCGTTTCCGGCAAAAGAAAAGGACGAAAAGTTTTCACTTTGCAGGGAATTCCGTATCTTTGGAGAGATTTAATCGGGCAATACCTATTATTATATGTAGGTAAGCAATCAACTATTGTTAAGGAGTTAAGGAGTTAAGAAGTTAAGGAGTTAAGCCAATACCTTTTTACTATAGGGAGTTATAAGGAGTTAGAAGGAGTTATCGCTTCGCTCAGGGAGTTAGAGGACGATACTTTTTTCGAATGCTTCTTCGCTTACTCTCGCCGGACCAACTATGGGCCTATAACTCCATCTAACTTCTTATAACTCCCTCCCATTCCTCAAAGGTTATAATATAAACTAAATATGGACATCAACTTATGAACAATCCCGTCAAGACACGCCTAGAAAAACTGCGTGAGATGATGCGCCGGCACTCGGTGTCTGCCTTCATCATCCCCAGCACCGACCCGCACATGAGCGAATATGTGGCCCCCCACTGGCAGGCCCGCGAATGGTTTTCGGGCTTCACCGGCTCGGCCGGCACACTGGTGGTCACCCTGCATGAAGCCGGCTTATGGACAGACTCGCGCTACTTCCTGCAAGCGGCCGAACAACTGAAAGACTCGGGCATCGAACTCTACAAAGACGGATTGCCCGACACGCCGGACATCATCGCCTTCCTGCAAAGCCGACTCCAACCGGGCGAATCCGCAGGCATCGAAGGGCAGGTATTCTCCTCCGCCTCGGCTTGTGCCTGGCAAAGTGCCTTGGAGAGCCGGTCAATCCGCCTGCAATGCATCGAACATCCTTTCCGCAACATCTGGACGGACAGACCGCCCCTGCCGGAAGGAAAGGCTTTCATCCACGAAGCGGCCTATGCCGGAAGAAGCTGCCGGGAGAAACTGGCCGACATCCGCCTACGCATGACCGAGGCCGGAGCCGACGCCCTGCTGCTCTCCGCCCTGGACGAAATAGGCTGGACACTCAACCTCCGCGGCACAGACATACACTGCAACCCCGTCGTGGTCAGCTACCTGCTGATAGAGCAGCAGAAAGCCCACTTCTTCATCCTGCCCGCCAAGACGGACGACCACCTGAAGGGCTATCTGGCCCAAAACGGAGTGGAGGTGCATGCCTATGAGGAAATACTGGCATTCCTGGCCAACGCGCCCTATGCCTCCCTGTGGCTGGAAAGCGCCAAGACCAATTACGCACTTTATACGGTTGTCCCTGCCACTTGCCGGCTGCTGGACATCCCCTCGCCCGTCGCCCTGCTGAAAGCCGTGCGCAACGAGGTGGAAATAGAAGGACTGCACCGGGCCATGCAACGCGACGGCGTAGCGCTGGTGAAATTCCTGAAATGGCTGGAAGAGGCCGTACCCCAAGGCGGAGAGACGGAAATCAGCGTGGACAGGAAGCTGCATGCCTTCCGGGCCGCCCAACCCCTCTACCGGGGTGAAAGCTTCGACACCATTGCGGGCTACCGCGAACATGGCGCCATCGTGCATTACGAAGCTACACCGGAAACGGACACCGCGCTCCGCCCGGAAGGATTCCTGTTGCTGGACTCGGGCGCACAGTACCTGGACGGCACCACAGACATCACCCGCACCATCGCCCTCGGCCCGCTAAGTCCTGAAGAAAAGGAGGACTATACCCTCATCCTAAAAGGACATATAGCCCTGGCCACGGCCGTCTTCCCCGAAGGCACACGCGGCGCCCAACTGGACGTACTGGCCCGCATGCCCATCTGGCAACGCCACATGAACTACCTGCACGGAACGGGCCACGGCGTAGGCCACTTCCTGAATGTACACGAAGGCCCGCAAAGCATCCGCATGAACGAGAACCCGGTGGCCTTGAAAGCCGGCATGCTGACCTCCAACGAACCGGGCGTCTACAAGGCCGGAAGCCATGGCGTACGCACGGAGAACCTGATGCTCACCGTCCCGGCCGGCGAGGGCATGTTCGGTCCCTACCTGAAGTTCGAAACCGTTACCCTCTGCCCCATAGACACCGCCGGCATCCTCTGCGAAATGCTGACCGACGAGGAAATACGCTGGCTCAACGACTATCACCGGACGGTGTACGAGAAGCTATCGCCCGACCTGGACGAAGAAGAGCGGGAATGGCTGAAAGAGAAATGCAAAGCGTTATCTTTGAAGGAAGTTAAAAGGAATTAGAGGGAGTTAGAGGAAGTCAGAAGGAGTTAGAGGCCAATAGTTGGTCCGACGATGACAAGCCAAAGTATCGGCCTTTAACTCCCTGAGCGAAGCGATAACTCCTTCTAACTCCCTCTAACTCCTTAAAATAACCCCCATTCACTCCATAACCATATAATCTTTCATACAAATGGCACTGATAAAATCTGTACGGGGCTACACCCCCGAAATCGGCAAGAACTGTTTCCTGGCGGACAACGCCACCCTCATCGGCGACGTAAAGCTGGGAGATGACTGCAGCGTATGGTTCAACACGGTGTTGCGCGGAGATGTGAACTCCATCCGCATCGGCAACGGCGTGAACATCCAGGACGGAAGCGTATTGCACACTCTGTACGAGAAATCCACCATCGAAATCGGCAACCACGTGTCCATCGGACATAACGTCACCGTACATGGAGCCTCCATCCGCGACTATGCCCTCATCGGCATGGGAGCCATCCTGCTGGACCATGCCGTGGTGGGCGAAGGAGCCATCGTGGCCGCCGGTGCCCTGGTGTTGAGCCACACGGTGATAGAACCGGGCAGCATCTGGGGAGGCGTGCCGGCCAAATTCATCAAGAAAGTAGACCCGGAACAGGCCAAGGAACTGAACCAGAAGATTGCACACAACTACCTGATGTATGCGCAATGGTACCGTTGAGAATAGAAAATGGACGGCACGCGGATGACGTATCATCCGCGTGCCAACTTCATTCGCTGACGCCGGGAGAGCCGAAGGGAATCATGCCCAGGATTTTGTCCGTGGCTCCGGCATGGCCGGTGACATAAGCCCCGGCTTTCGCTCCTGCCTCTTTGCGGAAAGTTTCGTCGGCCAGCAGGCGGTCCAACAAGCCATACAGTTCTTCCCGGTTCTTGACGGAGTAGGCTCCGCCTGCCTCTATCAGCCCCACGGCTTCCTGAAAATTCTGGTACTTGGGACCAAAGATGACAGGTATGCCATAAACCGCCGCCTCCAGCGTGTTATGAATGCCGACACCGAAACCACCGCCTATATAAGCAATCTCACCATAACGGTAGATGGAAGAGAGCAGACCGAAGCAGTTGACTATCAAGCAATCGGCTTTAGCGATATTCCGCTCGTCCGCACGGGTATAGAACACGTAGGGACGCTTCAGCTTGCCGGTGATTTCCACCAAATGGTTCTCATCGATGACGTGAGGGGCTATAATCATCTTCACCTCCGGATGATTATTGAAGTAGTCGATGAACAAATCCTCATCGGGCTGCCAGGAGCTTCCGGCAATAAATGTCGTTGCACCGTTCTTGAAACGTTCTACCAGCGGCAAGTCCTTCGCTTCGTCACGTATCTGCAACACCCGGTCGAAACGTGTATCGCCCACCACCGTGACTTGCTGAATGCCTATCTTGGCCAGGAAACGCTTGGAAAGCTCGTTCTGCACGAACAGATGGCTGAAGTCCCGCAACACATTGCGGTAGGTGCCCCCATACCACTTGAAGAAGACCTGTCCCCGCCGGAAAATGGACGATACGCTATAGACGGGAATCTGCCGCTTATGCAACTCGTCCAGATAGTTCTTCCAAAACTCGTATTTGATGAAAAAGGCCATGCACGGATGGGCGATGTCCAGAAACTTGCGCACATTGCGCCGCTTGTCAAACGGCAAGTAGCACACCACATCTGCACCCCGGTAGTTCTTCCGCACCTCATAACCCGAAGGCGAAAAGAAGGTTAGCAGGATGCCATACTCCGGATAACGGGCCCGGATAGCTTCTATCAACGGACGCCCTTGCTCGAACTCGCCCAACGAAGCGGCATGAAACCAAATGTAACGGACATCCTTATCCAAACGCTGGCGCAAGATTTCGTAGGCTATCCAATGGCCTTTCATCATCTTGCGGGGCTTCCGGCTGAAAGGCGCAGCCAGATGCACCGCTATGTCGTAAAGGGCTATTGCCAAATCATAGAACATTACACTTCCGATATATTAATAATGTTTATTTTTGAGGTACGTCCTTCCAACTTCTGAACTCCTCACTTCAGCACTTCCACGGCACGGGCGATGCGCTTCAAGGTCTCTTCCTTGCCCAGCAGTTCGGTGATGTCGAACATGTGCGGCCCCTTGCATTCACCGACCACGGCCAGGCGGAAGGCGTTCATCACATTGCCCATGTGGTAGCCCTTCTCCGTGATCCAGCCTATCACGATGTCTTCCGAAGGTTTGGAGGAGAAGTCCTCTATATTGCGCAGAATCTCCATCAATTCGCCCATAATGCGCGGAGTATCGGCACTCCAGCGTTTCTTCACGTCCTTCTCGGCATACGAGTCGGGGGCCACGAAGAAGAAGCGGGCCTGGTCCCACAACTCTTTCACGAAATTGACACGACCCTTCACCAAGGACACGACCTTGGTCAGGTAGGCATCGGAATAGTCCTGCACCTGCACGCCGTGCTCCTCCAGCACCGGCTTGAACAGCTCTGCAATTTCTGCATCCGCCTTGCGGAGAATATACTCGTGATTGAACCAAATCCCCTTTTTGTAGTCGAACTTGGCACCAGCCTTGCTGCAATGGCTCAGGTTGAAAAGCCGGACAAGCTCGTCCATCGACATGAGTTCCTGGTCATTGCCCGGATTCCAGCCCAGCAAGGCCAGGAAGTTGATGACAGCCTCGGGCAAATAGCCGGCCTCCCGATAGCCGGAAGAGACTTCGCCCGTCTTGGGGTCATGCCACTCCAAGGGGAATACAGGGAAACCGAGGCGGTCGCCGTCGCGCTTGCTCAGTTTTCCGTTACCCTCCGGCTTCAGCAACAAAGGCAAATGGGCAAAGGCAGGCATCGTATCTTCCCAACCGAACGCCCGGTAGAGCAACACATGCAACGGAGCGGAAGGCAACCACTCCTCGCCACGGATGACGTGAGAGATTTCCATCAGATGGTCGTCCACGATGTTGGCCAGGTGATAGGTAGGGAGTTCGTCGGCCGACTTGTAAAGGACCTTGTCATCCAGAATGGAGGAATTAATGACCACATCGCCACGGATCAGGTCGGCCACATGCACGTCTTCGTCCGGCTCAATCTTGAAACGCACTACATACTGCGTCCCCGCGCCGAGCAAAGCATCCACCTCCTCCTTGGGCAGCGTCAACGAATTGCGCATCTGCATACGTGTGGAGGCATCATACTGGAAGTTGGGAATCTCCTTGCGCTTGGCCTCCAGCTCCTGAGGCGTATCAAAGGCCAGGTAAGCCTTGCCCGCATTCAGCAGTTCCTTCACATACTTCTTATAAATATCGCGGCGTTCGGACTGACGATAGGGACCGTGATTTCCGCCGAAGCTGACTCCTTCGTCAAACCGGATGCCCAACCACTTGAACGACTCCAGGATATACTCCTCCGCGCCCGGAACAAAACGGTTGCTGTCCGTATCTTCAATACGGAAAACCAAATCGCCACCATGCTGGCGGGCAAAGAGATAATTATACAACGCAGTACGCACACCACCGATGTGCAGGGCACCCGTAGGACTGGGTGCGAAACGTACTCTGACCCTTCTTTCTGCCATAGTTATCTGAGTTTATTTCTTTCTTTCACTTATTTAGTCGGCAAAATTACGCCTTTTTTTCCATACTACTGATTTTTTTCGTACTTTTCGGCAAAAATTCGACAGATATGAACGATTTTAAGATGAAAAAGGATTTCCTATCGAGAAATTTGCTATACAAAGTTCTCATTTTCATAGCTACGGTGGCCGTGATCGTTTACTTTATGCCACGTGACGGCAAGTTCAACTATCAGTTTGATATCGGCAAGCCCTGGAAGTACGGGCAGCTGATGGCCACGTTCGATTTCCCCATTTACAAAGATGACAAGGTGGTGGAAAGAGAACAAGACAGCCTGTTGCAGAAGTTCCAGCCTTTCTTCAACATCGACCGCAAGGTGGAGGCCAACGCATTGGGACGGCTACAGGCCGACTATCAGAACCGGCTGAAACAGATACTGCCGGCTAATTATTTCCGCTACGTGCAACGGAAACTGACGGAGATTTATGAAGCCGGCATCCTGCCCACCGAACAATTGGACTCCCTGCGCCAAGACAGCATCGCAGGCCTTATGGCGGTGGACAACAAACTGGCCAACCAAAGGAATCTGGACGAGGTATTCTCCGTCAAGACCGCTTACCACGCCATCCTGAAAGGCGACACGGTCCATTACCGTCCGGACATCCTGCAAGCTTGCGCCCTGAATGACTACCTCGCCCCCAACCTGCAGTATGACCGGCAACGGAGCGAAACCGCCCGGCAGGAAATACTGGACAACTACTCCTGGGCCAGCGGCATCGTGCTGAGCGGACAGAAAATCATCGATCGGGGCGAAATCATCAATGCCAAGACCTATAATATCCTGGAAAGCTTCCGCAAGGAATCTATCAAACGGAGTGAATCCGTGGGACAGAGACGTCTGATGCTGGCGGGACAGGTGCTCTACGTCAGCATCTTCATGCTGTGCTTCATGCTCTATCTGGACCTCTTCCGCAAGCAGTATTACAGCCACAAGGGCGGCATGTCGCTGCTCTTCGCCGGCATCACCCTCTATTGCGCCGTGACGGGACTGATGATGTCACAGAACTTTCTCAACGTCTACATGCTGCCCTACGCGATGCTCCCCATCATCATCCGGGTGTTCCTGGATTCGCGCACGGCCTTCCTGACACTGGTCATCACGGTGCTCATCTGCTCCGTCTGCCTGCGCTATCCGCATGAGTTCATCCTGCTGCAATGCGCTGCCGGCCTGACCGCCATCTTCAGCCTGCGCGAATTGTCACAACGCTCCCAACTCTTCCAAACGGCCGCCGTGGTAACCATCACCTATGCAGCTACTTACTTTGCTTTCGAACTGATTACCGAGAACGACCTCAGCAAGATGAATGGTTCGATGTACATCTATTTCGTCATCAACGGCATCCTGCTGCTCTTTACCTACCCCTTGCTGTTTCTGGTGGAAAAGACATTCGGCTTTACCTCCAACGTCACGCTGGTGGAACTGTCCAACATCAACACCCCCCTGCTTCGCCGTATGTCCGAAACCGTGCCCGGCACCTTCCAGCACTCCATGCAGGTGGCCAACCTGGCAGCCGCAGCGGCCAATGCCATCGATGCCAATGCACAATTAGTACGTACCGGTGCGCTCTATCACGACATCGGCAAAATGGAACAACCCGTATTCTTCACCGAGAACCAATCGGGCGGCGTCAATCCGCACAAGAACCTAACGTACGAGCAAAGCGCCCAGGTAGTCATCAGCCACGTGACCAACGGGCTGAAACTGGCCGAGAAATACAACCTGCCCAAAGTCATCAAAGACTTCATCACCACCCACCACGGCCACGGCGTGACCAAATACTTCTATATTTCCTGGAAGAACGAACACCCCGGCGAAGAAACCGACCCGACCATCTTCACCTATCCCGGCCCCAACCCCTTCACCAAGGAACAGGCCATCCTGATGATGGCCGATGCCGTGGAAGCCGCCTCGCGCAGCCTGCCCGAATATACGGAGGAAAGCATCGGGAAACTGGTGGACAAGATAGTGGACGGACAGGTGTCCGAAGGCTACTTCAAAGAATGCCCCATCACCTTCAAGGATATCGCCGTAGTGAAAAACGTGTTCAAAGAGAAACTGAAGACGATGTACCACACCCGAATCAGCTATCCGGAATTGAAGAAATGAGATTTCAAGGTTTTGACGTCATGAGATTACGAGAACGCAAATTACGCAAATTCCTTAGAGGCGGATTGAGCAGATTAATTTGTGTATTTTGCGGAATTTGCGTTCCATCTAAATATTGTATAAACAAAATATGAACAATTATTTATGAAGGAAAGCCACTTGAACCGCGCCCGTCGTTTCCTGCAACGCCGGGGCATCGAACTGCAGAATCTGGCAGGCTTCAGTTTCATGAAGCGATACACACCCGTATCCCGGCATCACAGCATCCAAAACAAATATGGGCCCGGATTATTGGTCCTGCGACTCAAAGACGGTTCGGAGAAGGTACTCACCTTGCACGCACGCCACCACCCGTCCTCTGTCGTCCGCTACCTCATACAAGGGAACATCCCCTTCGAGAACCTCCACCGGCCTGCCAGCCGGGAAAGCACTCCTGAAGCATCTGCCAAAACCTACCGCCGCCCTTCGCTCTACCTGTTCTGGCATGCCATACTCTGCCTGCTGGCCTTCAGCCTCGGCTTCTACCTGGCAGGCATCCTGGGAGACACGGACGGCGTGCTGCTCTCGCTCCCCTTCTTTGCCCTGGCGGTTTACTGGGCCTACGTGTTGCAAACACGCTTCTGCTACGTGACGCTTGACGGAAAAGGACTGCACGTGCACAGCATGGGCCGGGTCGTGAGTTATCCATACGAACAGCTTCTAAAGATAAACTTCGACTTTGCCCGCGAACAGCAATTCACGCACGTCATGGAGGTGCTGGAAACGGACTACCGCTACCACCTGTACTACATCGGGCGCGTGCCCCGCACCCACCTGCAGGAAATCTGCCAACGCCTATGCCGGGCAGGCATAGACGCCACCTGCAGCCTCAACACCGAGAAACGTTACTACGGAGATGTCTATCACGTGCAATGAAGCAGCCCGGCACAGGCATCTTCCAGCAAATCGAGCACATACTCAAAGCCCTCGGCGCCCCCGTAATAAGGATCGGGGACATGGTCTGCATGAGGATGACGCGTACAAAAATCCGTCATCAGACGCAGCTTGTCCCATTCCGCCGGAGAGGGAGCACGCTCGCGCAAATCGTCCATATTGCGGGCATCCATGCCGACTATCAGGTCAAAATCAAAGAAATCATCCGTCGTGACCGGCCGCGAACGATGCACCAGCTCATACCCCCGCCTGGCAGCATGGGCACGCATACGCGGGTCGGGCAGCTCCCCCCGGTGAACACTCAGTATGCCGGCCGAATCTATCTCATACTCAGCGGCGCGCCCCGCCTCTTCCGCCAGACGACGCATCACCCCCTCGGCGGCAGAGGAACGGCAGATGTTACCGAGGCAGACAAAAAGAATTTTTTTCTTCATCAAGCAATTCATCCATTACGTAAAACCTGGGCGCGAATGTATGAAAAATCCCCGAAAGAACCAAACAGGCTTTTCATGCCCCGCTACCGCCACGGGCACTTTCCACCAAAGAAACGCCGTGCCTTTTCGCTCCGCATCCCCCGCACAGACTTACCATCATGTCAATGTTCCGCATTGTCTTGGCCTTGACGCAACAAAGATAGGGGCAATGTCTGGAACAGCCAAAAAGCATGGGGCGATAAGGGAGCATTTTCCTGCAAGGATTTGAAAAAAATACTATCGGTCAATCTCACGGCATTGCGGGTGGATATCTTCGCTTTTGTCCGCAGATATCTCCGTCCTCGCCTGTAGATATCTCCGTCCTCGCCCGCAGATATCTCTGCCCGTAGCCTTTCATGCCCCGATTAATTCCGCCGACGGGCATAACAATTAGAAAAAGGAGTTTGTTTATTTGCCGGGAAATGCATATCTTTGCATCACTACGCCATAGAAACGAAAACAGACATGGAACAACAATTCTGCCCACTGATAGCCGCCACGCTCGGCGTTGCCGAATGGCAAGCGAACCGTACCATCGAGCTGCTGGAAGAGGGCGCCACCATCCCCTTCATCAGCCGATATCGCAAGGAACGGACGGGCGGCTTGGACGAAGTACAGATTGAAAGCATACAGACACACTATGAAAAGCTGAAGGAAACGGCCCGACGCAAGGAATCCATCCGGAACTCCATCCGCGAGCAAGGCAAGCTGACGCCGGAACTGGAGAAACGCATCGAGGAAACCTGGGACAGCACCACACTGGAAGACATCTACCTGCCCTTCAAGCCCAAACGAAAGACACGCGCCGAGGTCGCCCGTCAGAATGGACTGGAACCACTGGCCAACCTGCTGATGCAGCAACGGGAAACACACCCCGAACAGGCTGCCGCACGCTACGTGAAAGGGGAGGTGAAGGACACGGAAGACGCGCTGAAAGGCGCACGGGACATCATTGCTGAACGGGTCAGCGAAGACGAACGGACCCGAAACAGCCTGCGCAACGCCTTCGCACGACAGGCCGTCCTGACAGCCAAGGTCATCAAGGGAAAAGAAGAGGAAGCCGCCAACTACCGGGATTATTTCGACTTCGCGCAACCGCTGAAACGATGTGGCTCACACCGCCTTCTGGCCATCCGACGAGCCGAGGCTGAAGGCTTGCTGAAGGTGAGCATCAGCCCGGATGACGAGGAATGCACCGAAAGGCTGGAGCGACACTTTGTCCGAAACAACAATGCATCGGCCCGCCAAGTGGCGGAAGCCGTGAAAGATGCCTACAAACGCCTGCTGAAACCCTCCATAGAGACGGAATTCGCAGCCCTCAGCAAGGAACGAGCCGACGACGAGGCCATCCGCATCTTTGCCGGAAATCTGCGCCAACTGCTCCTGGCGCCGCCGCTGGGACAAAAACGGGTGATGGGCATAGACCCGGGATTCCGCACCGGATGCAAGGTGGTCTGCCTGGACGAACAGGGCAACCTGCTGCACAACGAGAACATCTATCCGCATCCGCCGGTGAACAAGCCCAAGGAAGCGGCCGCCAAAATCGGGCAAATGATAGAAACCTACCGGATAGACGCCATAGCCATCGGCAACGGAACGGCCGGCCGCGAGACAGAAGACTTCCTGAAACGACTGACTTTCCGCCGCGACATACAGGTATTCATGGTCAGCGAACAGGGGGCCTCCGTCTACTCGGCCTCGAAAATCGCCCGGGACGAATTCCCGGAATACGACGTCACCGTGCGTGGCGCGGTATCCATCGGACGGCGACTGATGGACCCGTTGGCCGAACTGGTAAAAATAGAGCCGAAATCCATCGGCGTAGGACAATACCAACACGACGTGAACCAGAGCAAACTGAAGAAATCATTGGACCAAACCGTAGAAAGCTGCGTCAACCTGGTGGGCGTGAACGTGAACACGGCAGGCACAGCCCTGCTGACCTACATCTCCGGCGTAGGGCCGCAATTGGCCCAAAACATTGTGGACTACCGCACGTCCAACGGCCCTTTCACCTCGCGGAAGGAACTGATGAAGGTTCCCCGCATGGGTACGAAAGCCTTCGAACAATGCGCCGGCTTCCTACGCATCCCCCAAGCACCCAATCCACTGGACAATACAGCCGTCCATCCCGAAAGCTACCTTGTGGTGGAACAAATGGCCCGCGACCTGGGCTGTACGGTCGCACAATTGATAGCGGACAAGGAGCGGAGGAAACAGATTGACCTGAAGAATTACATCAGCCCTACAACGGGAATGCCCACCCTGACAGATATCCTGGCGGAACTGGACAAGCCGGGCAGAGACCCGCGAGGCCCCATCCGTGTTTTCGAGTTCGCCCCGGACATCCGCACCCTGGCAGACCTGCGCGAAGGAATGGAACTGCCGGGCATCGTGACCAATATCACCAACTTCGGCGTGTTCGTGGACATAGGCATCAAAGAAAACGGACTGATACACCGCTCACAGCTGGCTGACCATTATGTGGCCGACCCCAACGAAATAGTCGGCATCCATCAGCACATCCGCGTCAAGGTCATCGGCATTGACATGGAACGAAAAAGAATCCAGCTGAAAAGAGTGGAAGAATGAACAAGAAACAGACTTCAAAACAGAAATAGAATGAAACGAAGCAAACTACTGGTGTGGGCAATGGCCATACTGACCGCGCTGCCCGCCTTTTCGCAAAAGACAAAAACCATCTATGTGCCCAAGGCCGGAACGATGGTGGAGATGCTCACCGAAGAAGAAGCCAACCGAATCACCCACCTGCGACTACAGGGCCGGCTGAACGCCGTAGACTTCCGCCACCTGCGCGATGAATTCAAGTCACTGCGCTCGCTGGACCTCTCGCAAGCCTCCATCAACCGCTATGCCGGCAAAAACGGCACCCAAGAAGGATTCCATCTCTACCCGGCCAATACCATCCCCGCCTTCGCCTTTTGCAAGCAGAGAGATGACTATGCCTATACCGCCAAGGAAACCCTCAGACGGGTCATCCTGCCGGACGGATTGCGCGCAATCGGAGAAGCGGCATTCAAAGGGTGCAACCAATTGGGCATTTGCCAGATACGCGACCTCCATGCTCCACAGCTGGCACCCGAAGCGCTGGCGGACAGCCTCACTGCCATCTTCGTACCCGAAGGAAGCAGCAACACCTACCGCAGCCGCGATGACTGGAAGGCGTTCGCCTTTGTGGAAGGAGAACCCACCTCTGCCAAGTTGCAAATCAGCCGCATGGGAAGCCTGGCCAGCGAACTGATACAAATAGGGAAACAGCCCAAAGACATCAATTTCCTGACCATAGAAGGGAAATTGGACGAAGCAGACTTTACCCTCATCCGCGACTACATGCCCAACCTGGTTTACATCGACATGACCAACAGCAACGCCACGACCATCCCGGAATATACCTTCACACAAAAGAAATTCCTGCTGAAAGTCCTGTTGCCCAAAGGGCTGAAAAGCATCGGTCAGCGGGCCTTCAGCGGCTGCACGCGCCTGAGCGGCACGCTCATGCTTCCTCCTACCCTGACCGCCATAGAGTTTGGAGCTTTCATCGGATGCGATAATCTAAGCCGGGTCGTAGCCACCGGCAATAACCTCACAACATTGGGCGACAAGTTGTTCGGGGAAGAAACCAACAAACTGGAATACCGATAATTGGATTGAAGAAGTCAAGGAGTTAAAGAAATCAGAGAAGTTAAAGCCTATACTTCTGCGTATGTTATTCCGGCTATTAGCTTTAACTCCTCTGACTTCTTAATCAAAACAGATCCAGCTCGGCAATGGCCACCGTCTTACTGCCGCCTTCCGTAGCAGTCACATCAATGCGGACATAGCGTGCGGAAACCGGATTCGGGAACTGGCAAAAGCGCTTCGTCGGGTCATTGACCAGGTTGCCAAATTCAAAAGTGGTCACTTCTTCCCAACTTTTTCCATCCCGGCTCACGCTGACCTTGCCCGCCGCCATCATCCCCTGTGCATTCCGGGTCTGAGGGGTATAAGCAAAACCCGCCAGGCGGGGCTGTTCCTTGCCCAGGTCTATCGTAATGAAATGCGGAACGGGAGACTCTGCCGAACTCCAATACGTATCCGGGTTGGCATCCATGGCGGCGTCTGCCTGATGACCGGACGATTCGCTGCTCTTATCCAAGACCTTCCAGCCTTCCTTGGGCCATCCTACCACCTCCGTGCACACACTGCCTCTCTCATCGCCGAGAATGGCCACGGCCTTCACCGTACAGCCTCCCAAGGCAACCGGTCCGGTGTACAAGGAAGAGTTAGCATCGGGGTCTGTACCATCGGTGGTATAGTAAATCTGGTAACCGGCATTCAGATTTTCTGCCGCATTCTGCTCGTTCCGGTTCCAACCGAAATCCTGCCGTCTGGCCGTAATAGAAACCATTCCCTTGGCATCCTGCACCACTGACAGGCGAGGTGGCCTGGAACGATAATAATAAGCGGAAACATGGCTGATGGAAGGCACCAGACGCGAATCCGTCACCCGGAAACGAAGCCCGTCCGTCTCTACATCGGGGAAACGCAGGATGCGCTTATAGCCGATATTCGTAGCACCGGCAATCTCCTTCCAGGTTCCATCTACACGAGCATCCACGACAAAAGACTCCACCCGTTCACTCATCTCGGCCACAGCCTCCTGCAACATGATGCGGTTAATCCGGACAGGCTGCGGCATCCGGATCTCGAATTCACGCTTTCCATCCAGCACGATGTAGGTGTCGTCATCATCATCCAGCACCTCTTTCGGTCCCTCAGCACCGGCCAAGAGATTGACATCATAAGTCTGCCGGATGCGTCTGCCCACCTCTTCCAGCACAGCCACATCAGTATCCGAGAAACGCCCTTCGCGATTGGGCGGAATATTCAGCAGGAAGGTAGCATTGCCGCCCACGGCTCTTTCGTAGATGTCGAACACATCGTCCGCGCTGCGGGTACGCTGATGGGTATCGTCGCGATAAAACCAGCCTTCGCGGATGGAAGTGTTGACTTCGGCCTGCTGGTAGTGCAGGTACTTGGCCTTGCACAATTCGTTCCGGCTGGCCAAATCCTTCTTCGTCATATCAGCAAAGTGCGTCATCGTGTCCGGATTGGCCTGGTAAGGAACGACGTTCCACTCCGTATCACGTGTCCATCCTCCTTCATTGCCGCACCAGCGCACATCTTCGCGCCCGAAAATCACGGCTTCCGGCGCCAAGGTATGGATCAGTTCCTTCCAAGCCTTGTAGTGATAAGTCTGGCCGCCCTTCCGCTTGGGGTGGGCACCATCAAACCAAACCTCGTGGATAGGGCCATATTCGGTCAACAGTTCAAAAAGCTGATTCAAGAAATATTCGTTATAGTCGTCCACCACAAACTCAAACTTACGCGTATCCTTGAAAGGACGCCCCGGCACTTCGCGCGGAATAGTGCGCTTCGTGTACTTGTTGAGGTTGCCATACAGACCGTCGGGACTCTCTATCTGGAACAAATCGGCCGGCGAAAGATAAACGCCCAGTTTCAATCCGTACTTCTGGCAAGAGCGCGAGAGGTCCTTGAGTATATCCCCCTTGCCATCCCGAAACCGGGTCGACATGATGCCGTGGTCAGTATAACGGCTTTGCCACAAGACAAAGCCATCGTGGTGCTTGGCCGTAAAGATGACCATCTTCATGCCCGCAGCCTTCATGGCACGACACCACTGGTCGGTATCCAAGGTTTCCAAGGCAAAGACCTCCGGCGATTCCATGCCCGTCCCCCACTCCTTGCGGGTGAATGTATTGGGTCCGAAATGGATAAAGGCAATAAATTCATTCTTCAAGGCAGCCAACTGGTTGGGCGTGGGTACAATGTGGGCGGCCTTCTCCATCACCACCTCACACGGGTCGTTTTCCACACAAAGGGTGTTCGCATTGGTCAAGGGAGATGCGCCATTTCCTTGGGTGCTGCCTTGCCCCTGCGCCATAGAAGCAGTAGCCATAAGGGCGGTCAAACAGGTGACCCATAATTTTACTGGTTTCATGACTTAAGAATTTAAAGTAAGTGTAATAAATAGATGTTGAATTTGAGTTTATACGATAAATAGGAATTTAATTCTTTAGACGCAGATGACGCTGATGCCGCTGATCTATAATCTTTGATAACGGATAATCAGTCAATAAAGAAAATGAATCTGCGTCATCCGCGTCATCTGCGTCTAAAGAATCACACCGCCAAATTATCATTTACCGCTCCGCATACATCCGCTCGCGCAACGACTTGATATGATCCGACGAGATATAGTCGTCATACTCCATCATCTTGTCGATGATTCCGTTGGGCGTCAGTTCAATGACGCGATTGGCCACAGTCTGGATGAACTCATGGTCGTGCGAGGCAAACAGGATGTTTCCTTTGTAAATCTTCAGGTTATTGTTGAAAGCCTGGATGGACTCCAAGTCAAGATGGTTGGTCGGCGTGTCCAGAATAAGGCAATTGGCGTTGCGCAGCTGCATACGGGCTATCATGCAACGCATCTTCTCGCCGCCGGACAAGACACTAGCTTTCTTCAGCACCTCCTCGCCGGAAAAAAGCATACGGCCCAAGAAGCCCTTCATGTAGACCTCATTGCCCTCGCCAAACTGGCTCAGCCATTCCACCAGATTCAGATCCGTGTTGAAAAAAGCGGTGTTGTCCAGCGGCAGGTAGGCCGTAGTAATGGTGACGCCCCAGTTGTAATGTCCGGCATCGGGCTTCATATTGCCGTTGATGATTTCGAACAAGGCCGTCATGGCGCGTGGATCGTGCGAGAGGAAAACAATCTTATCGCCCTTCTCCACATTGAAGTTGACGTCGCGGAAAAGGATGGTACCGTCCTCCAAAGTCTTGCTCAATCCGGACACCTCCAATATCTGGTTGCCCGGCTCACGTTCGGGCGTGAAGATAATGCCCGGATAGCGGCGGGACGACGGCTTGATTTCGTCCACCGTCAGCTTCTCCAACATCTTCTTGCGGCTGGTAGTCTGCTTGCTCTTGGCCACATTGGCACTGAAACGGCGGATAAATTCCTCCAGTTCCTTGCGCTTCTCCTCCACCTTGGCCTTCTGGTTCTGCTGCTGGCGCAGAGCCAACTGGCTGGATTCGTACCAGAAGCTGTAGTTGCCGGCAAACAGGTTGATCTTTCCGTAGTCTATGTCTACCGTATGGGTGCAGACTGAATCGAGGAAGTGACGGTCATGGCTCACCACCAGCACCGTGTGTTCGAAGTTGGACAGATATTCCTCCAGCCAGGTCACCGTCTCCATGTCTAGGTCGTTGGTAGGTTCGTCCAGCAACAGGTTGTCCGGGTTGCCGAAAAGCGCCTGTGCCAGCATCACGCGCACCTTCTCCTTATTGTTCAGATCGCCCATCAGCTGATAGTGCTTGTCCTCCTTGATGCCCAGACCGCTCAACAGCGTAGCCGCATCACTTTCGGCATTCCATCCGTCCAGTTCGGCAAACTTCTCTTCCAGTTCGGACACCTTCAGACCGTCCTCGTCCGTGAAATCTTCTTTCGCATAGAGCGCCTCGCGCTGCTTCATGATGTCCCACAGGACGGTGTGGCCCATCAGGACGGTGTCCATCACCGTAAACGCATCCCATTTGAAGTGGTCCTGGCTCAAGACCGACAGGCGCTCGCCGGGGCCCAGCGTGATGCTGCCCGTCGTAGGCTCCAATTCGCCGGAAATGGTCCGCAGAAACGTTGACTTGCCGGCGCCGTTGGCACCGATGATACCGTAACAGTTGCCACTGGTGAACTTCAGATTCACATCTTTGAATAATACCCTCTTACCAAATTGTACCGATACGTTAGATACTGTAATCATGTTTGGTTACTCTAATCTAAAAAAATGAATGATAATCGATGGGAAAACCGGGGGATATCGCCGGGCGCAAGCGGAGATATCGCCGGGCACGGGCGGGGATATCGCCGGACACGGGCGGAGATATTCCTGCCCGAGCCTCTCCCCTAATTCCCCTTTACAGCGGCAAAGATACGGAAAATACACGAATGAATGGCAAAAACAGGTGCCAATGTGACACAAAAGCATTAACTTTGCAGGTCTTTGCCGGAAATGCGCCATTTTGGCAAACTTTTTGTACAGGCAAAAATATCCGCAAATGTAAAAATACTAACAACGATATGGACAAAAAAGAAAAAATGGACAAGCAGGAAGAAGAACTGAAGGTTCAGAACGAAAGCGAAGAGACGAAAACTTCCGATGAAAAAGTTGAGGAACAAGAAGTTCCGCAAAGCGAAGAGCAAAAACTGGCTGACGAACTGCAGAAAGCGAAGGAAATGATCGAGGAACAAAAAGACAAATACCTGCGCCTGTCTGCCGAGTTCGACAACTATCGCAAACGCACGATGAAGGAGAAAGCCGAGTTGATCCTGAACGGAGGCGAGAAAAGCATCAGCAGCATCCTTCCCATCGTGGACGACTTGGAACGTGCGTTGAAAAACATGGAAACCGCGACGGATGTCAAAGCCGTGAAGGAAGGCGTGGAACTCATCTACAACAAGTTCATGACCGTACTGAACCAGAACGGCGTGAAGGTCATCGAAACTCAAGACCAACCGCTCAACACGGACTTTCATGAAGCCATAGCCGTCATTCCCGCACCGGAAGAAGGGAAGAAAGGCAAAATCCTGGACTGCGTGCAAACGGGTTATACACTGAATGATAAAGTCATCCGCCATGCAAAGGTCGTGGTAGGAGAATAAAGCAGGAACGGCATGGAAAAAAGAGATTACTATGAGGTGCTGGGCGTTGAGAAAAACGCTTCGGCAGACGAGATAAAGAAAGCATACCGCAAGAAGGCCATCCAATACCATCCGGACCGCAATCCGGGCGACAAGGAAGCTGAGGAGAAATTCAAGGAGGCCGCCGAAGCCTACGATGTACTGAGCAACCCCGAAAAACGCGCCCGCTACGACCAGTTCGGTCACGCCGGAATGAGTGGTGCGGCCGGCAACGGAGGACCCTTCGGAGGATTCGGAGGAGGAATGTCCATGGATGACATCTTCTCCATGTTCGGTGACATCTTCGGGGGCCACGGAGGATTCGGAGGCTTCAGCGGATTCGGCGGCGGAGGAGGCAATACCCAACAACGCTACCATCGGGGGGCGGATTTGCGCGTGAAAGTCAAACTGACCTTGAAGGAAATATCTACCGGCGTCGAGAAGAAATTCAAACTGAAGAAATACGTCCCCTGCCCTCACTGCCACGGCAGCGGTGCCGAAGGCAACGGCGGTGTAGAGACGTGCCCGACGTGCAAGGGCACCGGTTCCATCATCCGCAACCAGCAGACCATACTGGGTACCATGCAGACGCGCACCACATGTCCCACTTGCGGCGGCGAAGGCCACATCATCAAGAACAAGTGTAAGGAATGTGGCGGCGAAGGCATCGTCTACGGCGAAGAAATCGTGACCGTAAAGATTCCGAAAGGCGTGGCAGAAGGCATGCAGCTCTCCATGAGCGGCAAAGGAAATGCGGGCAAACACAACGGCGTGCCGGGCGACCTGCTCATTCTGGTAGAAGAAGAACCGGACAAGGAATTGATCCGCGATGAGAACGACCTGATATACAACCTGCTGTTGAACTTCCCCACCGCCGCATTGGGAGGAACCGTAGAGATTCCCACCATTGACGGCAAGGTAAAGGTCAAGATAGAACCGGGCACTCAACCGGGCAAGGTACTCCGCCTGCGCAACAAGGGGCTTCCCAGCGTAAACGGATATGGCACGGGCGATCTGCTGGTCAACGTCAGCATCTACGTGCCCGAAACCTTGAGCAAGGATGAAAAGAAAGCCTTGGAAGAAATGGAGAAGTCTGACAACTTCCAGCCAAATACTTCCGTGAAGGAAAAGATTTTCAGGAAATTCAAGAACCTGTTCGAATAAAAGATCTCATAGTAATTTCCATCTATACCCCTCAATCGAGTAGGAGGAAAACGAAGTAGTTTTCTTCCTACTTTCGTTTTCCGACCTCTCACACCACCGTACGTGCCGTTCGGCATACGGCGGTTCCTTAGTGCTGATGCAATTTGACATATAAGTCCACAAGGCAAGGGTACCCTTGGTGTTTTAGTCTCTCATTATTCATGGCTCGACATAATATCGGACTTCCTGCCACGTTCCAATACCCACTGCGGGTATTAGCCCATTGCCATGCCCTCCATTTGTCAATGCCACATTTCATAAGGTTCTTAAACTTTGTGCCAATCTTCTTCCAACTCTTCCATACATAACTGCGTATCCGGCGACGAAGCCACTCATCTGTCGACTGGAGGATGTTTCGCATATCTGCCAATTTAAAGTAGTTCATCCATCCGCTGACAAATTGATTAAGCCTCTCTTTCACTCTTGCATAACCCCAACCGTTACTTCTTGATGTCAGCTCTTTTAGTTTCGCTTTCATCTTGGCAACTGATTGGGGATGCAAGCGCAGACGGCACTTTCCTTTCAGCATGTAAAAGGAGTAACCTAAATACTTTACCTTGCCTGCATAGGACACCTCCGTCTTGTCTCGATTCACTTTCAGATGAAGTCTTGATTCGATAAAAATGGAGATGCTATTACGGACACGCTCGGCAGCACGCTTGCTACGGCATAGTATCAGGCAGTCATCCGCATAGCGGACAAACTTGTGTCCCCTCCGGATTAGTTCCTTGTCCAGTTCGTTAAGCATGATGTTTGCCAACAGGGGACTTAAAGGACCTCCCTGGGGAACACCTCCGGCACTTTCCTCATAGCTACGTTTAAACATCACACCTGCCGTCAGGTACTTGTGGATGAGCGACAGGACACGTCCGTCACGTATGGTGCGGGACAGTATCCTTATCAGCATACTGTGGTTTACCGTGTCGAAGAAGCGTTCAAGGTCTAGGGATACACAGTACTTATAGCCTTGGGTTATATATTCCTGCGCTCGTCCTAGTGCCTTGTGACAGCTCCGATGAGGACGGAAGCCAAAGCTGTTGTCGCTGAACTGGCGCTCATAAATAGGACTCAGTATTTGGCTGATGGCCTGTTGGATTACCCTGTCCACCACCGTCGGGATACCAAGGGGACGTTTCTTCCCATTATCCTTCGGTATCTCTACACGAAGGACGGGATTCGGACGGTATCGGCCCGATTGCAGGGATGCCATGAGTTCATCTTTGTGCTCTTTCAGATAGTCGCCCAATTGCTCGGTTGACAATCCGTCTACTCCACAACTGCCGTGATTACGCTTAACTTGCATATACGCACGGTTAAGGTTTCCGGGCGAGAGGATGAACTCAAGCAGGTTTCCCCGTTCAAATTGCACTTCCTTGAGGTTGTTTTCAGTTATGACCATGAAAGTCTGCACCCCCTCATAGCTTTCGCATTCCGGGCTATCCTTTTGAGGGCGGCTACCTGTTGACACCGGTATTTTCTGCTTTCTTTCCTCCATAGGGTAACTTTCATTTACTGCTCAATTGACTAATGGTTCAGTCCTTCCCCGACAAGAGCAGATAAATTATCGGGTACTATGACATCGGCTGACTTCTTATGGCAAGCTTTACTCCGTGCTTCAAAAAACATCCTCCACACGTCCATAAGACCTCCCCAGTTAAGGACATCCTCTTTCCATCTTATACCTGCTTGATTTACTTAGGGCATTCCCGTATAGCTATTGGACTTTGATTTGTACTGTAATCTCATCCATGCCCACCAGCCTTATATCAAGTTTCTGTTCGTCAGGCCAGATGTTTGCCGCCAGCTTCCTTCAGATTCCAACTCGCGATGGACACCCTTGCTATTGGCTATACACTTCCCGCTATCGGGCGTGTTGCGGACTTGCACCGGTTAGAGAATGTTCGTGCTGGGCGAACAGTAAAAGAGCGGATGGCGTTTCGGACACCATCCGCTCTTCTTCTATTATTATACTATTATTATTATACTATACGCTTTAGTCTAAGAGCATCACACCGTTTCAGGTTCCGGCTGAGCAGCGGCTTCTGATTTTTTCCAGTTCCTGATGAAATCCTTCACAAACAGAATCCATCCCACGCTGCCCACGCCAGCCAGAAATACAAACCCTACCAAAATCATCAGTTTATTAGGCTTGGCCGCACGCAAAGGCACCGTAGCCGGCTGCACCACCGTATAGACAGGCGTAATCTCCTGCACCTTGGCCTTGGCCATCTGCAACTGCTGAGACACGGTCGTGTACATCTGATAGGCCAGGTTCATCTCATTTTGCAGACGCTCCTGCTCGGCACGATAAACCAGACGGGATATGTTCAGATTAGCATCCGCAAACTGAGCATATTTTTGCTGAGCCTCCGTATAATCCTGCTTGGCCTCATCATATAATTTCTCCATATAAGCCAGGTCATGACGGGCTTTGTTGGTACGATAATCCGTGATATAGTTCTGCAAACTGTGCATGACGGTATCCGTCAAGGAGGCGGATATCAAGGCATCCTGCATAGTCACCGTCAAGGTCGTTACGCCCGTCTTCTTATCTACCGAAACAGCCAAGCGGCTACTTAAGGCTTTTGCGATGCCCGATTCTTCCTTCGTCAAGTGGAATGGATCCAATTTCGCATCCCCTTCTTCCGGTTGTTCATCACGGAAAAGGGACATGGTCCATCCCAAGACCTTGAAAGGAGCAGAAGTAACCGCACTCCACCAAGGAGAACGCTGATACTCCTTCAGATAAGCATACAACGTCGTGTCCACCTCAGCCTCTTCACTTTTTACCCTCACATCAAACAAGTTGATCAAGAAAGGAGTTGAACTTACGATATCGGGATAAAGTTCCGGCGACAAGGCATCTTCTCCGGAAGATGCGCCCAAGTTAATACCTGCCATACTGGCCAAAGCCCCAATGCTTCCGGAAACACTCTTACCTCCCGTCTCGGGTGCCAACGTGACACTGGTTGCATACTCCTTGGGAATGCTGAAAGCCACCACCAGAGCCACAATGACAGCAATGCCACAAGCCTTGAACACCAATTTACGCTCGGCCCATACCTTTTGGGCAAGCTCTATCAAATCGATCTCCTGCTCCTCCGGCTGTTGCGGAGAGACAGTCTGTTGTTGGGTCAGTTCACTCATTTCCTCACATTTACTTAAACAGATTGGTTATGGTAGCTATCATGGTCGCCAAAGAAGCCGTAGAGGTTCCTATGCTGAGAATCTCGGTGGGAGACATCTTTTCCCGCTTCTCTTTGCTCGGGACAATAATCTCGCAGCCGGGCTCTATGGCCTTGGAGTTCCGGGAACGAAGACGCGACACCGTGCCATTCATATAGACCACATAGGCCCTTTTCTTCTTGGCATTGTTGCCGAAGCCTCCGGCCTGATTGATGTAATACTTCAGATTCTCGCCTTTCTTATAAGTAACTGTATTGGGATACATCACAGCACCATTGATCTTGACCGTGCTGACATATTCCGGCACATACAGGACATCTCCCTCACGCAACACCAGGTCATCATCCGACCCCGGTTCCGCCAAGGCACCCTCCAGATTGATGCCTACTGAATAGAAATCCGACAAATCCAGCATGCTGACCGATATGGAATCCTGTCCGCCGGTTTGCACCAGACGTTGGGTAGCATCCCGACGTCTTTTCTCGTCTTCCGTCATCCGACGAATCAGCCGTGCTCCCCGCACATACGCATCCGGAGTAACGCCTCCGGCCTTCTCCACCAGGTCACTCAGACGTTCGTTTTTCTTGGTCAAGGCATAGTTTCCACTGAACAGCACTTCACCGCCCACCATCACGTTTTGCTGAGCAAAATAGGCTGGACTTTTGCGTATATACACTTCATCAAAAGGCTCCAAATGGAAATCATCGCTGCCTTCGCCTACCAAAAGGCCGTCTTTCAGATTAAAGACAAAAGTCTCTCCCACTACGGTACTGAATTCAGCACTCTTGGGGTCCTTCACACGCCGGGCCACCTCCACTTTCGTAGTGGCTGCAGCTTCCAGCAAACCGCCGGCCTGCACGACAAGGTCTTCTATCGTTGTATTCTCAGAATAGAGATAGGTCCCCGGATTGGCCACTTCGCCATGAATGGTCAATGTAGCTTCTTCCTTCAGGTCATGGATGCTGGGGATATAAACTACGTCATTCTTCTGCAACGGGATATCAGCCACTGTCCCGTTCAAGATGCCTTTCATATCCAGCTGAATGACCTCATGCTCCAAATCATCGCGTTCCCGATCCAGGATGGCACGATTCAAGAAAGCATCGCCACGGACGCCTTCAGCCTTTTCCACCAATTGCTTCACGGTATTCATCTCGCCATCCAGCTGATAAAGGCCGGGACGATAGACCGCTCCACGGAGTTCCACCCGGTTTTCGAAGCGTTGGATAATGGAATCGACCGTTACGGCATCTCCATCGTCCATAGAGAAGGACGTAAAATCCTTATCATCCACGTTATACACTTGAAGTTCACGCCCGCTCTTACGGATGACACGAATGGCTTTCTTATACGCATCCCCGGTAAAGCCGCCGGCATAATCCAGCAAAAGACTGGCGGTTTCACCCGGCTTCAACTCATAGAACATCGGACGTTTCACTTTTCCCTGTATCTCTACCAATGACTGATAAGGCTGAACCAGAATCACATCTCCATCCTGTAAACGGATGTCATCCTTCATCTTGCCTTTCAAGATAAAATCATACACATCCAAATCCGCGATGACAGAGCCTTCACGCACAACCCGGATGCTGCGCAAGCTACCGATTTCGTTGACTCCTCCCGCCCGATAAAGCGCATGAAACACAGATGCAAAGGAAGACAAAGTATAAGTGCCCGGCACGGCCACCTCGCCCATCACATTCACCTGGATGGAACGGATTTCGCCCAATGTCAGCTTCACTTGTGTGTTAGGCACGTCGCCCGACACCCCCGAATATATCTTGGTAAACTCGTCTTTCAAATATTCATTGGCTTCTTTCACGGTCTTGCCACTCAGATAAACAGGCCCGAGGTTGCTGACCAAAATACTGCCTTCCGGCGAAATGGTCTCGCGTATGGTCGTTTCGGAAGCTCCCCATACATCAATAATTACCTCATCGCCCGGTCCCAACCGATAGTCAGCAGGCGTTGCCACATTGGTATTGGGTTCGAACGTCAGGTTGGGATTCGTGAAGACGTTATGGCCGAATATCTGCCGGGAAGAGGCTGTCGCTCTCCGAGGTTGAACTACGGAAGCAGAATCAGCACCTTGCAGAATTCCCCCTTGCATCTGGGAGAGTTCCGTTTGCGTCACAGTTTCTTCATCGACACGCGCACGACTCCGCACGACATCCTGGCTGGTGGTGGGGAGTTTTTCCCGCTCACTTTTTTCATACTTGGCACGCAGGCGCTCCACTTGCTCTCGTGTCACGCCCCGGCGCATCAGTTCTGCAGCAATCTGCTGCTGGTTTTTCCCTGCCTGGTTGGCACTCTTCACATACTCAATAATCTGATCGTCTGTCATTTGCTGGGCCATTACGGTACCGGCTATTGCAAACATCAGAGAAAAAAACAGAATAATTCTACGCATAAAAAGATTTTCAGTGAATGATTATTATCTGTTCGCATGACCTAAATCGGGCACAAAGTTAATGCTTTTTTGCTTATGTCCCCTCCGAACAGACTCTAAGTTTTTCTTAAAAGCGCACGAAATGCCTGATTTTGCCTCCCGAAAGCCCCTTTTTATATCCCCAGCCAACTTTTTCATTAAAAAAAACGGCAAATCGCTTGCTGTTTCCAAATAATGTTGTACCTTTGCACCCCGTAAACGAGACACACCAAGCAATGCCGTTATAGCTCAGTTGGTAGAGCAACGCATTCGTAACGCGTAGGTCGCCAGTTCAAGTCTGGCTAACGGCTCCAGAAAAGAGATGCGGATGCATCTCTTTTTTTATTTCTTCCCACCCCTCCAGGCAAAGCAACGGCCTTCTCGAGCACAAGCCCCGCCTTTTGCGAGCACAAGGATAGGCCTTTGCCAAACAATGATTCAAAGAAAATCCTTATCTTTGCCCCATGAAAAAGAATAAAAAGAAACTCATCTTACTCCTGACCATTGTCGCCGCAGGCATAGGCATGGCTTGTGCGGGCACATTGGCTTATCTATGGTTCGGTCCCCTCTTCCGCCCCACAGATACCGCCTACCTCTATATCGACCGGGACGACACGATAGACTCTATATATTGTAAGGTGGAAAAAGCCGGGAATCCGAAAATCTTCATCGGCTTCCGCTGGATGGCCGCCTATCGGGAATACGACCGGCACATCCGGACAGGACGCTATGCCATACGCCCCGGAGAAAACGTCTACCACGTCCTGAGTCGCCTGCGCTGGGGCTATCAGGAACCGATGAACCTCGTGGTGGGCAGTGTGCGGCAGTTGGACCGCCTGGCCCGCAATGTCGGACGACAACTGATGACAGACTCCGCTGATATCGCCCGCCTCCTGACAGACAGCCTGCACATCGCCTCGCTGGGATACGACCGCCAAACCCTGCCCGCCTTGTTCATTCCCAACACGTATGAAGTCTATTGGGATATGCCTGCCGAGGATTTCCTACAGCGAATGGTGCAGGAACACGAACGTTTCTGGAATAAAGACCGCCGAGCCAAAGCTCAAGCATTGGGTATGACGCCTGCCGAAGTAGCCACTTTAGCCTCCATTGTAGAGGAAGAAACCAACGCCAAGGAGGAAAAGCCCATTGTGGCAGGCCTCTACATCAACCGCCTGCAACGGGGCATGCCCCTGCAGGCCGACCCGACAGTACGTTTTGCCATCGGCGATTTCGGGCGGCAACGGGTGACGTATGCCGACCTGACCCTGGATTCCCCCTACAATACCTACCGCTACACCGGACTTCCCCCCGGCCCCATCCGCATCCCTACCCCCGAAGGCCTGGACGCCGTGCTGGATTATGCCCGGCACAACTACCTCTATATGTGCGCCAAGGAGGACTTCTCCGGCCGACACAACTTCGCTTCCAATTATGCTGACCACCTGCGCAATGCCCGCCGATACCAACAGGCATTGAACAAACGGAAGATTTTCCACTGAAAAGGAAACGAACTATCAGCAAAAACCGTATATTTGCAGAATTATTGATATTTTCAACCCTGACTAACAAACCATGATGATGAAAAAACAACTCTTATTGGGAGACGAAGCCCTTGCACAAGGAGCGTTGGATGCCGGACTTTCCGGTGTCTACGCCTACCCGGGCACTCCCTCTACCGAAATCACCGAATATATACAAGGGGCTCCCGAAACCGCCGAACGGAAAGTACACAGCCGCTGGTCGGCCAACGAGAAGACGGCCATGGAAGCTGCCTTGGGTATGTCTTTTGCCGGCAAGCGAGCCATGGTGTGCATGAAACACGTGGGCATGAACGTGGCCGCGGATTGCTTTGTCAATGCCGGCATCACAGGCGTAAGGGGAGGATTGATGGTCGTGGCTGCCGATGACCCCGGCATGCACTCCTCACAAAACGAGCAAGACAGCCGCTTTTATGGCGACTTTTCCCTCATCCCCATGTACGAACCCAGCAATCAGCAAGAGGCTTACGACATGGCCCGCTCCGGATTCGATTTCTCCGAAAAGACTGGAGAACCGGTATTGATGCGTCTGGTCACCCGCCTGGCTCATTCACGCGCCGGTGTGGAATGCCGGGAAGCCCAAATTCCTCCGACATTGCCTGCCGTGGACGATGCCCGCCAGTTTGTACTTCTGCCCGGCATTGCCCGTCAGCGCTATCACGCCCTATTAGAGAAACAACCGGCATTGGTACAAGCCTCGGAAGAATCGCCCTACAACTTATATACGGACGGGACAGACAAGAGCCTGGGCATCGTAGCCTGCGGTATTGGCTACAACTACCTGATGGAGAACTATCCTGACGGCTGCCCGCACCCGGTACTGAAAATCGGACAATACCCCCTCCCCCGCAAGCAACTGATGAAAATTGCCGCCGAATGCGACACACTTCTGGTCATTGAAGACGGACAACCCTTCGTGGAAAAACAACTGAAAGGCTACCTGGGCAATGCCCTGCGTGTGAAAGGACGCATGGACGGCACCCTGCCACCGGACGGAGAACTGAATCCGGACATCGTTGCCCGCGCCTTGGGCTTTGAAAACAAGTCCACCTTTGCCATACCTTCCATCGTAGAGATGCGTCCGCCTGCTTTGTGCGAGGGATGCGGGCACCGCGACATGTACACCATCCTCACCAAAGTGCTGCGCGAGGAATTCCCCGGACATCGCGTGTTCGGCGACATCGGATGCTACACGCTCGGAGCAGGCGCCCCCTTCCATGCCATCCACTCCTGTGTAGACATGGGCGCCTCCATCACGATGGCCAAAGGAGCGGCAGACGCAGGCATCTATCCGGCCGTAGCCGTCATCGGAGACTCCACCTTCACCCACTCCGGCATGACGGGACTCCTGGACTGTGTCAACGAACAGGCCAACGTGACCATTGTCATCTCTGACAATGAAACCACCGCCATGACAGGCGGACAAGACTCGGCCGGAACCGGACGCCTGGAGAGCATCTGCGCAGGTATCGGCGTAGAGCCGGAACATATCCGCGTAGTCATCCCCTTGAAAAAGAACTATGAGGAGATGGAGCGGATTCTCCGCGAGGAACTGCTGTATCCCGGCGTATCGGTCATCATCCCACGCCGCGAATGCATACAAACATTAGCACGCAAGAAAAGAAAACAAGCAAAGTAAACAGCCATGAAGAAAGACATCATACTTTCAGGCGTGGGAGGACAAGGCATCCTCTCCATCGCCGCCGTCATCGGCCAGGCAGCCCTCAAAGACGGATTATACCTGAAACAAGCCGAAGTACACGGCATGAGCCAACGCGGAGGAGACGTACAATCCAACCTGCGCCTCAGCGACCGTCCCATTGCCTCCGACCTGATTCCCACAGGCAAGTGCGACCTCATCATCTCCTTGGAGCCGATGGAGGCCCTACGCTACCTGCCCTATCTGAGTCCGGAGGGATGGCTGGTGACCAACGCCGCACCCTTTGTCAATATCCCCAACTATCCGGCGGAAGAAGCTGTCACGACAGAAATAGACCGCCTCTCGCACCACATCCTGCTGGACGTGAATCAAGCAGCCAAGGACATTGGCAGCCCGCGCGTGGCCAACATCGTGTTGCTGGGAGCCACAGTCCCCTTTCTGGGCATTGGCTACGACAAGATACAAGACAGCATCCGTGATATCTTCCAGCGCAAAGGCGAAAACATCGTGGAGATGAACCTGAAAGCGTTGGAAGCCGGAAAACAAATTGCCGAGAGAATGATACAACCCCAATAATCAACAACTAAACAACAGCATTACATAAACCATGAATAGCAAATATTGGGAAGAAGACATAGAAACCATGCCTCGGGAGGCGTTGCGCGCACTACAGGTGCAACGCCTTCAAAAGACCATCCGCATTGCCTCACACTCGCCCTACTACGGAAAAGTTTTCAAGGAGTGCGGCATTACGGCCGAAGATATTCATTCCGTCGAGGACATACGCCAATTGCCCTTCACGACCAAGGCCGATATGCGTGCGAACTATCCATTCGGGCTGGTGGCAGGCAATATGCGTGAAGATGGAGTACGCATCCATTCGTCGAGCGGCACTACAGGCACACCGACCGTCATCGTGCATTCCAAACACGACCTGGACTCATGGGCCAATCTGGTAGCACGTTGTCTCTACATGGTAGGCATCCGCAAAACGGATGTTTTTCAGAACAGCTCCGGCTACGGCATGTTCACCGGAGGCTTGGGCTTCCAATATGGCGCGGAACGCCTGGGAGCCTTGACCGTCCCCGCCGCAGCCGGCAACAGCAAACGGCAGATCAAGTTCATTACCGATTTTGGCACCACTGCCTTGCACGCCATCCCCAGCTACGCCGTCCGGCTGGCCGAAGTCTTTCAGGAAGAGGGCATCGACCCGACTTCCACCACCCTGCGCAGGCTGGTTATCGGAGCAGAGCCACATACCGACGAACAACGCAGAAAGATTGAACGCCTGCTGAATGTCAAAGCCTACAACAGCTTCGGTATGACGGAAATGAACGGCCCGGGCGTAGGATTCGAATGTACGGAACAGAACGGCATGCACATCTGGGAAGACTGCTACCTGATAGAAATCATTGACCCGGAAACGGGTGACCCCGTCCCTGACGGAGAAATCGGCGAGATGGTGCTCACCACCCTCGACCGCGAGATGATGCCATTAATCCGCTACCGTACCCGCGACCTGACACGCATCCTGCCGGGCAAATGCCCCTGCGGACGTACCCATGTACGCATAGACCGCATCAAAGGCCGCAGCGACGATATGTTCATCATTAAGGGTGTCAACATCTTCCCGATGCAAGTAGAAAAAATCCTGGTACGCTATCCGCAACTGGGCAGCAACTATCTCATCACCCTGGATACCATCCACAATCAAGATGTCATGATCGTAGAGGTTGAACTCAACAACCTATTGTCTGACAATTACATCGAATTGGAAAAAATACGGAAAGACATCACGCGGGAACTTAAGGACGAGATTTTGCTCACACCCAAGTTGAAACTGGTCAACAAAGGCTCACTGCCACAAAGCGAAGGCAAGGCTGTTCGTGTAAGAGACCTGCGCGATAACCAATGAATGCCTTATCGTCAGCCTGTAATAGGCCTATTGCAGGCTGACGATAGTACTATCATCATCGTGTGATAGCCCTATCGCACACCAAATCGAAAAGAGGACGATTCTTCACAGTGGAAGAACCGTCCTCTTTTTTATAGAAAGCCGCATCGATGATGTGATGAAACTCCGAATGACATGGTTTGAGTGCTCGTCCTCTTTGTAATCCACCGACTCAAAGGTTACCCCGAAGGGCGTGGCCCGCCATTGAGAAGCGAAGCTTGTCTCGGTATTTCATAAAAATTGATGAGTTTCCCGATCCAATCAATGCGGCTATTTTTTCTATGACAAAGATAAAAAGATTCTTTGAAAGAAACAAGAAAAATCACCATCCATTTATAATATTTCAGATTTCAAAGAAAGATTTGCAATTCCATCTCTCCAGATGCTCCTTATGATACTAAAAATTCTTGATATCCTATTCTTAATGTGACATTCCGCTTTTCAATGAAAGTTTGTTACAAAAAATATTATTATAAACCCGTTGGCGGAATAAGGTCAATGTACACTTTATCCTGTCGGTCAGTCACACGGCATTGC
>DHKFC23501__coassemble_1096_pt1 | contig 39112 bp, 31 predicted proteins | sample DHKFC23501__metabat2_low_PE_030 | metagenome-assembled genome bin DHKFC23501
TTTTATATCCCAAGAAGAAGGTTATCTATTAACTTGCGAAACTTGAATAATTAATAAAAAAGGAGAAATATGTAACCAAATAAAAAATGTATTCCGCTTCTTCCCTATATATGACAAAATTGTCATAGGTGAAAACAATAAGTATTACTTTGCAGATAAAAATGGTGATCCGATTACCAATAAGTCTTTTCATTACATTTCAGTGCCATCATATACTAAAGCTCCTGGTTATCCATGTCTGTGGACTTTTATGACAGGTGTTCCACATCCTAGACAAAATTATTATTTCGCAGTGCAAACAAATTATGTTGATGTAGGAAGAACCCTTGCATCAGTACTTAACCAATTAACAGATACAGGCATCGGGAAACTAAAAATTGGACAAAAGGCAATAGAACTTATGACAGAGTTCAACATCAAAAGTATGCCTGTAAAAGGAGAATACAGTTTAAAATATACGATCCAAGGTTTTAATAGACTTTACGCTTTCTGTTCTGTGGGATTATTACCTCCAGATGGTGAAGTGACGTATATAAGAATTGAATTTAATGCCGCGATGACTCCTAATTATGAATTATTTCAAGATAATATGTCAAATGCAATTACCTCATATCTTGATGAATTGGGATTAGAAAAAGTTGACGGGGGAGAAGATATTGATTTCTATCTATCTCCACAACGGACTTACGATGTTGTCAACTTTAAGAATAAAGGGGTAATACTCCTAATGTCTAAATTTATGATGAACAAAATGCATGGATTGTACAATGAAACATTTAACTAATAATAAAGGAGAAAAAATGAAAGGAAAAGACAAATTCACAGAAGCAGAGATAAGCAAATTGAAAATGCTTATTCAGAAAAGATGTAAGACACCATCCAACCAGCAAAAAGCCATTAGAAATAAGATGCGTGCAATTGGATTTTATGGCCGGGATGATTTTGGTATTGTTGATATGACTATTGAAAAGTTTGAAGACTTGATTGAAAATAATCAAATAACTATTATTGATGCAGAGAAGAATCTTAAAGATGCAATAGAACCAAAAGAGTAAAACTATGGAGCAATGGTCAATACAAAAGTCCGCCATGCAGATATTGTCTGATGGCATGCATGAATTGTTACGTCAGCCTTATCGAAGATTGGATTCAATGATGAGTCCTATGCCGGGGAATTATCTCATTTCCTTAGATAAAAAAGGAATGTATGCGGGGGAAAGCTTGGATATTGCCCACAGACTGGAACAACAATCCAAGCCTAAGACCTCAACATTCTATAAAAATTATTTAAAACAATTTGGATTTGAGGCTAAATCCATCACGGATTTTAAGGTACAAACTATTCATACGAAATTAGGTCGTAAAGAACTGGAAGAGTTCTGTATTGTCAATATTCCAACCCCTTTAAACAAATTTCAATTGGATAAAAAGATAAAAGTTGTATTAGAGGATATGGGTACATGGAACGATATACAAGATAATTCATCAGTCATTATAGAAACAGGTATGCAAGAAGTGTTATCTTCTCCTCAACAAAAATGGGACTTCACTCACGTTCCCAATGAGGGAGGAATTTACTTGATTTATTACAATAACGAGTTGATTTACATCGGAGAAACATCTTGTATATCAGAACGAATCAAGACCCATTCTGGCCAGACCTATTTTTCTGCTTTCCGTAGAAACTGTGGTACCATCTTGCTAAATTTTACATTAAAGGAGAAAAATGGGAAGAAACGTTACTTTACGGAAGAAGAAGATTCCCAAATAGATAGTTTCTTGAAACAATGTACAATTGTTCCATTTCCTGTTTCTATTGGCAGAGGAGAATTAGAAGAACGTTTAATAAAAGAATTCTCTCCTCTGCTAAATAAAAAAGGAGTTTAATCTTACATTCTATCAACTTACCAATGAACAGCATTAAACTGAATATAAAGAAAATATCATTCACTAATATCACAGAAAATCAATTATGAGAAATTGTAACTTGACTAAATTGGGATTATTATTAGCAATCTCTTTATTTTCTGCAAAGGGTTATTCCCAAACAATACATCGATATGTACTAGAAGTAGAAACTACCCGTCCTGTAACAACAGAAGTAAAAGGAGATATACATGGGACTTATACCATAAATATCGAAGAACCCAGAAAAACCATTGAATACTACGAAGTATTATCTAAAACTCCACTCACTATCTACCAATGTAATGACTCAATCCGATTGGGCAGAGCCAGGAAAATCAAAGATCCTTATGCTATCCAAGAAAAGGAATACAAGGAGATAGTCTTTAATGGCACTACCAGAGAGGTCATTGTAGACGGGAAAGTAAAAGGTACTTGGTAGGTCTGGGAACATATTGCACTTTATATGAGTTTTGGACAAGGCAAACCGGTAGGCCACTGGGGCGGTCGTTTGATTTGGCATCTTGAGGATGTCAAAGATTTAATTGTTTGCTGGAAATTTCTCGAAAAAGAAGAACCAAGAGATGTTGAAAAAGAATTGATTCAAGAATTTAAAAAACAGCACAAAGGGAAGAGGCCATTTGCTAATTTACAGGATTAAGTAGAAACAAATTATACAAACTGATTATGACACTAAATGAATTGAAACAAAAAGTCAGCGCAGAATATGACCGTAGGAATTTAAAGTCAAGAGTTCGTTATAATGCTTTAGACAAAGTCATAGCGTTTTTAGGAAAAGAATATCCGAATGCAACAACAGACGTCAATAGCGCATTACCCAAAGATAAATCTAAGGTAAAAGCTGCTTATATAAAATACAAGGGAAATGAGATAAATGGCGCAGAAAACAGTGTAATCAATGAGATTTATAATCAATTGAATAATTAAACTAAGAATTTAACTTTGAACTATACATGATACTCCCCACCATGACCCTCCCCGAACTAGCCAACGAACTTCTGAAGGATGCAAAAGAAGTCATGGCCCGTCGGAAAGATTTCATGCCTAAGTTTGACCGCATACGGAAACGCAGGGTCATATACCCATGGCTTTGGGAAGTGACTGTGCAGACCAAGCGCAGAAACAATTGGTATATGGGATATTATGCCTTCAGCAAGAAAGATGCCAGCGCCATTTTCCCGCAAATCAGCATTTATTTCCGGTATGCCAATGCCACATGGGCCGCTTTCCTGATTCAAGCGAAGGACAGAACATGTCTGCTCTTGTTTTCGCCCCATTTTTTTGAACGCTACATTGAACGCTTCCTAAAAACAGCACAAGAAGAGATACAATACCCGATAAGGGAATATGCCAAATTCTTTTTCTTACGAAATTACCACATAACTCCATACAAGCCTGAAACAGAAGACAAAGTTAGAGGATTCTGCGAAGACGGGATGTTCTTGGGCGAATGGATTCTGGAAGATGTTGGATTAGTAAAAACTTTCTTATCACGTGATGAACTTAAAATCAATCAATACACGGAGTATTATGAATGCGCAACGAACTGGATTATAGATGATATGTATATGTCGCGCACGGGGTGCTCATTGACCACTCCGGAGTTTGACAATTTATCCGACGAGTGGTTTTCTCCGCATGTATGGAGAGATTTTCTGTTCAGACGAAAGAATCCGACATGGGATCAGATTTTTGCAGACTGCCTGACATTTAGAAAAGAACATGATAAAGAATATAATCTTTGCTCTGACATGCTGGAAAAAATCCGGGAAAGCAAAAGCGAGACTTAATGCAATCCCTACACTTCATCCATCCGTATTTCCCAATAGCCCGATTTATTGCTGCCCATGCGCACAATAAGACCGGAGGCTTTCAGCATGGAGATATACTTCCTTATCATACGGGGGGACAGATTCAACTGCCTTCCGGCTTCGTCCGCAGAAATCTGGGGGTGAAGCCTGATTACATCGAACACATTCCACGCTTGCATTGGTATCTCCGGATATTGGCTTTGCAGTTTATTAGGAACTTTATTAGGAACTTTATTAGGAACTTGCTCCGCTTGTTTTGCAATAGCCACGCCCTGATGACTCTTCAGCGTAAGCAGGATTTCCCGAAGCATAAAGTCTATGAACGGGCCGGATTGCCCGGCTTGAGTGCTTGCGGCAATAGCCTCATAGTAAGCCTGCTGATTGGCATACACCAAATTTTCCACAGGCAGATACTGAAACAACGGATGAAACTTGCTTAACAAAAGCGATTGCCATAACCGCCCCATACGCCCGTTGCCGTCACTGAAAGGATGGATAAATTCAAATTCATAGTGAAATACGCAGGAGCGAATAAGCAAATGGTCGTGAGCTGTCTGCAACCAGGCAAACAGGTCATCCATCAATAAGGACACCCTATCGGCAGGAGGAGCTATATGTACTAACCCTCTTTCACTGAACACGCCCACATTGCCTCGCCGGAAATGCCCTGCATCATCCGTCAAGGCAGCCATCATTACCCCATGTGCTTTCAATAAATCTTTTATTTCAAAAGGGTTGAGCGCATCAAACAATTCATAGGTTCTAATGGCATTTCTCACCTCTTGTATTTCCTTGATGGGGGCTACAACCACCTTTCCATTGATAATATCACGCACTTCATTTTCAGACAACGTATTGCCTTCTATGCCCAATGAACTGTGAATAGTCTTGATCCGATTGGCTTTTCGCAAATGCAGTCCGTCAGCTTGTTCCAGCCGTATGGCGTAACGCTCTGTCAAGGAAGATATTTCCGCAATCAGGTTGATGGCTTCTGTTGATATGTGGAAAGGGGGTATATACATAGTAAAAAACGCTTTGCTGTGATTTATTCCTACAGTCATTCGCCTGCACTCAAAGAAAAACATTGTATCCAGACGCGGACCGGACGGATCTGTCAGCTTTCCCGCTTCAGAAATCCGCCGTATCCGCGTCTGAAACAAAACCTGTCACTCCACCCCCAAATCCTTCATCGTCCGTGCCGCAGGCACGCCCGGCAACGGCTTGCGGTCCTTCAGCTGCTCGAGGGCCACTTCGATAGCCTTCTCCAACTGCTGGTCAACGCCGGATTGCTCTTGGATGGGGTCGTTGTCGATGAGGATGTCCGGGTCAACGCCGTGGTTCTCCACAATCCACTGGCCGGTCTTGGCGTCGTAGTTGGTGAAGAAGGGCACGCGGATGTCCGTACCGTCCATGTAGGGCAGGGAGCCGCTGATGCCCACGATGCCGCCCCACGTGCGGGTACCGATGACCGTGCCCAGCTTGTTGGCCTTGAAGCTCCAGGGGAAGAGGTCGCCATCCGAAGCCGAGTACTTGTTGATCAACAAAATCTTCGGGCCATACTGCGTGGCGTCGGGGATGGTGCCGGTCTTGGTGGAGACGCGCGACATGGTCATGCGATAGGGCTTGCGGAGCAGACGCTCGATAATCATGGGCGACACGTTGCCACCACCGTTGGCGCGGTCGTCGATGATGAGGGCTTCCTTGTCGAGCTGCGGGTAGAAGTAACGGGCAAACTCGTTCAGGCCTTCCGGTCCCATATCAGGGATGTAGATATAGCCCACGCGGCCATCGGTAGTTTCTTCCACGCGGCGCAGGTTCTTCTGCACCCAGTTGTAGTGATAAAGCGGATATTCGTTGTCCGTGGGTTCTACCACTACTTTCCTTGCACCGTCGGCAGAGGCTTTGGTATTGACGGAAAGTTCGGTCAGCACGCCCGCCTTGCCGATGAGCAACTGGTAGATGTTGTCCACGGAGGCAGTAGATATGCCGTCGATGGCGGTGATGTAGTCGCCTTCCTTGATCTCCATGCCCGGCTCGGTAAGGGGCGAACGGAGTTTCTCGCTATACGGCGCGCCGGGCAGGATTTTGTCGATGCGGTAGAAGCCCGACTTTTCATCGCGGCTCAGCTCGGCACCCAACAATCCCATGTCGATACGCTCAGGCTTGGCATACTCGCCGGGATTGACGTAAGCGTGTCCGCAGGCCAGTTCGGCAATCATCGCGCCAATGAGGTAGTTCAGGTCGAGGCGCGTCTTGACGTAGGGCAGCATCACGGCATACTTCTCCTTGATGGCTTTCCAGTCCACGCCGTGCATGTTCTCCACATAGAAGCCGTCGCGGTAGGCACGCCAAGCCTCGTCGAAGATTTGCGCCCATTCCTGCTCGTAGTCTATCGGGGCTACCATGTCGCTCAAGTCTACCTCGTCGTCCAATGTTACCTTGCTCGTAGAGAGTTCGCCCACATAGAGCGAATTGCCGCGCATGTAGAGTGCCTTCTTGCTGCCGCAGACGGGTGCCAGGGCAGCACCTTCCGCCACCAGTTCGTCTTTCTGTTCCTTCAGGCTGAAGGCGTGCGTGCCGCCGTTACCATAATACCACACCGTCTGCCCGTCGCTATACAGGTTCCAGTAATTGCCTGCCCGGAGAGGCAGCTTGACGATACGTCCCTCGATGCCTTCGGGGTCAATCTGCACCGTCTTGTCCTCGGCTTTCGTGTCTTTCTTCTTCTCGTTCTTGGCGGGGGCAGGTTTCTCTTCCTCCTTGCCGCTGTTCACCGCCTCATCTGCGGGCAGGAAGGGCGAGGGCGTATCGTCCGTCAGCATGGCCAGGTAGATGCCGCCCATGCGGGTATAGACGTGGTTCCACTCCAGACGTCCGTAGATGGGATTGAAATCGCGGTCGGACTCAAAGACCAGGTATTTACCGTCGGTACTGAAGACAGGCGACGAGGAGTTGTACCACTTCTCCGTCACGGGATATTCTTTCTTCTCCACCAGGTTATACACATACACCACGGAGAAGTCGTTCTTGGCGGGCTTGGTGTAGGTAATCCAACGGCTGTCGGGCGAGAAAGCCACGCCGTAGAATTCCTGTTCGGGGTTCTGCATCACCACGGTCTTCTGTTTCGAGGCCACGTCTACAGTGACGATGCGGTTCTTGCGGTCGGTGTAGAGCACGGTCTTGCTGTCGGGACTCCACAGGAGGCTACGGATGTAGGTATCATTGCCCGTAGTCAGCTGGACGGGGTCGCCTCCCTCGGCGGGTTGGAGATAGATTTCCGTCTCGCCCGTGCGGTCGGAGATGTAAGCAATGTACTTGCCGTCGGGGCTCCAGTCGGCTCCGCGCTCGTTGGCGCCGGGCGTGCGAGTGATGTTGCGCGTCACGCCTTCTTTGGCAGGCACGTCGAACACCTCGCCGCGGGCCGTCACAGCCAAGCGCTTGCCGTCGGCAGAGAGTCCGGCAGCCGTCACATAGTCGGCCACGTGCTTCTGCTCGGTGCGGGCATAGACATTCTCTGCATGGAGCGTGATGTGAATCTGCTCGGCTCGGCGCGTCTGCGGGTCGAAGCGATAGAGGTAGCCGCCGTGTTCGTAGACAATCTGCCGTCCGTCGGTGCTGGGGAACTTGATATCGTAGTCCGTATAGTCGGTCACCTTCTCCGTCTGCCCGTTAGCGGTGTGGTAGACAAAGAGGTTCATCGTCTTGTCGCGGTCGGAGATGAAGTAGATGTCCTCGCCAATCCACATCGGGCAGATGTCCTGCGCCACGTTGTGGGTCAGGTTCTCCACCTTCTTGGCCGCGGGGTCGTACAGCCAGATGTCGTCGGCCATGCCGCCACGGTAATACTTCCAGTTGCGGAACTCGCGAAAGACGCGGTTATAGGCCATGCGCTTCCCATTGTCCGGCGAGAAGCTGCAAAATCCCCCCTCGGGCAAAGGCAAGGCATGAGACATGCCGCCAGAGAGCGGCGCCACCCACAACCGTCCGTCAAAGCCGTCGCTGATGCGGTTGCGATAGACCACTCCCTCGCCGTTCGGCGTCCAGGTCATCACGATGTTGTTCGGACCCATGCGGTCGCCCACGTCATCGCGCGCATTAGTGGCCGTGTAGGTCAGTCGCCGGGGTTCGCCACCCTCGGCGGGAATGACGTAGACTTCGCGGTTGCCATCGTATTCGCCGGTGAAAGCAATGGTCTTGCCGTCGGGCGAGAAACGCGGAAAGATTTCATAACCCACGTGTGACGTCAGCCGCCGCGCTTCGCCACCCGTCAAAGGTGCCGTGTAGAGGTCGCCGGCATAGCTGAACACCACGTCCGTGCCATTCGTCGCGGGGAAGCGGAGCAGCCGGGCCTCGTCGCCGTCGGCCTTGGCTCCTGCCGCCACGCTGAGGGCGAGCAGGGAGAAAAGGAATTGCTTCTTCATATGGCTTCTGTATATTTTTTGATTAAACCACCACAAAGTTAAGACGAAAAAATCGAAATCCGGTACCGTTCCGCCCGCTTTTTCCTGCCTGTATGTACGTTTTGCAGCAGCGAGGGACGTGCTTCGCCGCACCAAAGGATTATATTAAAGCCTTAAATAAGGATTATTAAAGGCTACCCGTTGGCGGAATTAATTGGGGCATGAAACCCACGGGCGGAGATATCTTCGGACCAAGACAGAGATATCTTCGGACAAGGACGGAGATATCTCTGGACAAAAGCGGAGATATCCGCCCGCAAAGCCGTATAATGGACCGACAGATAAAGTGCATATTGGTTACCGCCAACGGGTAAAGGCTTTAATATCGTTATTTAAGCCTTTTATATCCTGTTAACAAGGCTTTTTTCATATATCTTGGCAGGGGGAAGAGGAAGACATAGTGCTATCAAGTAACTGTGTACATGGTGGTAACGCTTCGTCTACGTTCCTCCTGACAAGTTATTCCGTGCGATTTTGAGCATGTATTCTAAAAAACTTCATACCTTTGCAGAGGACGCCGTATCGATTGCAAAACGAATGGCACTAGTCAGAACATCCGAAGAGAATATGGACTTGACAACGCAAGGAAATAAGGAAGAACAACTGTTCGCACAAATCAAGCAGATGCTTGACAACGCACGCCGGCAAATAGCCCGGACAGTAAATGCCACCACCGTGGAGGCCTACTGGCAGGTGGGAAAATACATCGTGGAGTATGAACAACAGGGAAAAGCCCGCGCCGAATACGGAAAGGGGGTCATACCCAATCTCTCTAAACGGCTTATGGTCGAATATGGAGGCGGATTTACAATAACCAATCTCAAAGTAATGAGACAATTCTACCTGCTATATCCAAAAGGCCACGCACTGCGTGACCAATTAAGCTGGACACACTGGCGGGCATTGCTCAGGGTGCAAGACGAGGTAGCACGCAGCTATTATATCAGTGAATGCGTAGCGGAAAACTGGAGTACACGGCAACTGGAACGCCAAATCAACACCCTGTATTATGAACGTATGCTGGCCAGTCGCGACAAAGACAAGGTAAAAGCGGAAATACACACATCCGTACCGCCCGCCCTGACCCCACGCGAAATTATCCGCGACCCGTTCATCCTGGAGTTCTTAGGCATCAAGCAAGGGGAACACTTCTTGGAAGGCGACCTGGAGCAGATGCTAATCAGCAAGTTACAGCACTTCCTGCTGGAACTGGGACGCGGCTATAGTTTCGTGGCGCGGCAAAAACGCATCACGCTCGATGGGCAACATTTCTACATAGACCTTGTGTTCTACAACATTCCGGCTCGCTGCTACGTGTTGATTGACCTAAAAATAGATACCCTGACTCACCAAGACCTTGGCCAAATGCAGATGTACGTAAACTATTATACACGCCATCTGATGAATCCCGGCGATAATCCCCCTGTGGGTATCGTGCTCTGTGCTGAGAAGAATGATGCGGTAGTGGAATACACCCTTCCGCAAGACGAGAAGCAGATTTTTGCCGCCAAGTATATGACGTATCTACCCACCAAAGAGGAATTGAAAGAATTGCTGTATGGCAGCGACGAAGATGGAATACAATAACCTAAAACATAGAACAATATGCTGAAGAAATTCCTTACCCTCCTCTGCCTGCTCGCCCCGCTGGCCTTGCAGGCCCAGAACGCCGACATGCGCTTCGGCACGCTGATGAACGAAGGCCGCTGGTTTGAACTGGAACGCGCACGGAAGACCACGCCGAAAGATTCCATCCACCCCCTGCTCTACAAAATGGCCACCGCCATGACGCACCACTACTTCAACCGCCCCGACTCGGCGTGCATCGTGCTGACCGACCTGCTTACCAACCATCAGCAAGAATTGGGCGACAACACATTGAACATGGTCATGCTGCTGGGCATAAACCAGGCACGCACCGACCGCTATGCCGAAGCCGCCGACCTCATGCAAAGCCTCTACGACCAACTGACGGCACAAGGCGTGGACAGCACGCAGACGGCCGACTATGCCACCCTCATCCGGCAATGGAGGGCACTGGCCCCCTACACGCCGCTCTGCCGCCCGCTGCATCCGACGGGCACGTACCGCCTGCCGATGAAGACGGACAACACGATGCACACGGCTAAAGACAAAACGAGCGACGGGCACTTTCTCACCCTGGACGGGAGCATCAACGGACAGAACAGCCAACTGATATTCGACACGGGATCCGGCGGCAATATCATCCCTCAAGAACTGGCCCGGCAATACGGTCTGCGTATACTGGAAAACAATCAGTCTCTCAGCGGCATCAGCAGGAAAAAGGGACAACTGGCCCTGGCCGATACCCTGCGCATAGGTGACATGGCGTGGGCCAACGTGCCCTTTTTCGTCATAGACATCCGAACAGGCCATGCGGAAGCCGACAGCATAAGCACACAAATACTTCCGGTCATCGGCCTGCCCATCATGCTCCAGATGCAGGAGATACAGATGGACTTTGCACATCATGAGTTCGTCATTCCCGCCACTCCTACGCCCAACCCATTGGGCGAAAGCAACCTGCTACGTACGGAATCCGAAAACCTGCGCCTGGCCACCACGGACGGAGAAGACCATCCGCTTCATTTCCATTTTGACACAGGCAGTTACTACACCAACCTGCTGCCTCATTGGTACACCCAGCATAAGGCCGAAGTGGATGCCATCGGTACGCCAGATTCATTGCGAACGGCCGGAATAGGGGCCGTCAGCATCACCCGTAGCTACCGACTGCCGCAGATGGAGTTCCGCATCGGCCACGGCACCGCCGTACTGGACTCCGTGAGCGTGGACACAGGCATCGGCCTGCACGACGGCCAGCCCCAGATGGACGCCTACCTGAGCGGCGAGGAAGACGGCACCATCGGTCTCAACCTGCTGGAACGGTTCAAGCGGGTGATACTGAATCTGAAGGAAATGTATATGGAGGCGGTGACGGAGTAAACTGAAAAAAATGCCGCGGCTGTAACATTCCCGCCAGTTCTTTATCTAAAGGGCAAAGACAAAAAGAGAAAAACAATGAAACAGCTTATCTTTGTATGGTTGCTCCTCTGCCTGGGGACAGCCGCTCATGCCCAGTCCTACTCCTTTGCCGTCAAGACATACGGCACGGGGAAACAAACCCTCGTTTTTATTCCTGGCTTTGCCTGCTCCGGCGAAGTATGGCAGGAGACGGTCAATGCTTTGCAAGACCGCTACACGTGCTACGTACTTACCATGCCCGGCTTTGCCGGTGTGCCGCCCGAAACCTCTCCTTCGTTTGAAGGGTGGAAGAAACAAATCATCCATTTCATCCGTGACAGGCAGCTCCGCAAGCCTTACCTCGTGGGGCACAGCATGGGCGGAGGACTGGCCCTAGCCGTAGCTGCCGATTGTCCCAACCTGTTGCAAGGCGTAGTGGTGGTAGATGCCTTGCCCTGCCTGGCAGCCCTGTACCGCCCCGATTTCCAGCCTTCGCTAGAGGAACAGACCCAAGCCTGCAACAGCCTGCTGCAACAACTCAACGCGATGAGCGACGAGCAATTCATCCGCCAACAACGCCTCAGCGCCGCTACCTTGTGCGAAGATTCCACCCGACAGGAAGCATTAGTGCGCTGGAGCACAGCTTCGGATAAACGAACCTTCGCACAGTTGTATGCCGACTATGCAAACACTGACCTAAGGCTCCGGCTATCTGCCATCCACGTGCCGGTGCTTGTATTACTGGAACCTTCATTCCGCCGGGTTGAACCGCTGGTGCGCGAACAGTTTGCCGGACTGCCCGATGTCCGGCTGGAATATGCCCCTCAGGGCCTGCACTTCCTGATGTTCGATGCACGGGATTGGTTCCTGCAGCAGTTTACCTCCTTCATACACCCATGAAGATGGATTTCAACGAGATATACAAACGCTATTGGGACAAGGTGTACCGCCTCTGCATGGGTTACTTCAATCGTCCCGCCCTGGCGCAAGACCTAACGCAAGACACTTTCGTGCAGGTATGGAAGCATCTCTCCTCCTTTCGGCAACAGGCAGAAGTCGGCACATGGATTTTCCGCATCGCCACCAATATCTGCCTGCGCCAGTCCCAACTGCAACAACGCATGCCTACCACAGAACTGACTACCGAAATTGAGGAAGAAGAAACGGTGGAAACCGACCACCGTGTCCACCAGTTGTATCAATCCATCTCCCAACTGCCGGAAATAGACCGTCTGCTCATTTCCCTTTATCTGGAAGAAGTGAAACAGGCGGAAATTGCCCAAATCACCGGCCTATCCGAAACCAATGTGCGTGTCCGTATCCACCGCATCAAATCGGCCTTGGCCCAACAAATGAAGAAATATGAGACAGAATAACGATACCGACCTACAGGCGCTCTGGAGCAAGCAGACCGTCCCTTCTGCTAATCTGCAGAACATCCGACAGGAAATCAGATGTTTTCGCCGCCGCCAAATCGCCTTTTACCTGATAACAGGACTGCTGATGTTGCTCACCATAGGCTTTGCCCTCTTCATCGCTTTCTATTTCCGTCCCCGCCTGACAAGCACTTACATCGGGCTGGCACTGGGCGGTAGCGCTTTTCTGCTGGCACTATTCTCTGCCGGAAGGAGTGCACGCCTATATCACAGGCTAAACGATACTTGCCCCAACACGCAATACCTGCAAGCTCTGTCATCCCTCCGGAAGCAGGAGTATTTTCACCGTCACACGATACTGACCGCGTACTTCGTCCTTCTGTCCCTGGGTCTGTGCCTATATATGTATGAATACACCTTTGCCCGCTCCTGGCCAACTGGCATAGCAGCATACGTCGGTCTGGCCGGATGGATTGCTCTCAACTGGTTCTACTTCCGTCCGCGCATTTTGCGAAAGGACAAACAGCGGCTGGAACAGTTCATCGGCCGAAACAAGGAACTGAGACAGCAATTGTAAATTCCCTATGCCGTTTTGTCGGACATAATCCCACCAGCGTTAACCGCATACACCGGAAATACCTTTTAAAGACAAAAATTACGCGGAATACACGGATTATGCAGTTAAATTCCGGCATAATCCATGCATTCCGCACGACATAGAGCATACGATGAGCTTATTCCGTACGCTTCAAGCTGTAATTCAGTTGGGAATCGTTCTTCTCGAAGTCCTTGTTCAGCAGGGTCAGCGTCTGGTCGTCATCGCGCAAAAAGTTGAACACCTCTTTCTCCTTGCCATCCACCAGCAGTTGCCAGACGGTGGCATCAGCGTCGGAGGGAATGCCGCGCAGGGTCAGCCGCCGTCCGGTGTAGGAGAAGGTGACGTCCTTGTCGTCTTCTGCCTCCAAGTAAGTCATTTGTAGTTGGAAGGTGCCGTCGCCGCTGTGCTCGCGGTGGCGGAGGGTGAGCGTATAACGGATGCCCGGACAATCGGCTGCCGGAAGGATGCCTTCGTAGTGAAGCTCCTGCCAAGCACCCAGATGGGCGTCATTATCCGCTTGGGGTTGGCTGAAGATAAGCTTTCCGCGACGGCTGATGGTCCATGCACCGTCGGTGTAGCGCAGGTTCTTGGTGTCATCGTCTTCCACGTTCCACACGTGTCCTCCGGAGGGCAATGTGCGGCGTTCCAGCACCTCGCTGCCTTCCGATTCGCTGCTGAACAGTTCGGCTTTCAGCGAGTCGGGACTGAAGACCACGTACATCACTTGTCCGCTCCCGTCGACTGCTTCCGTACGGATGCCGTCTTCAAACAGTCGGATACAGTCCTTGCGCACTTCGCTCCACGTATAACCCGCCGAGCCTATGCAGCCGTGCTCGTCGCGGTCGGCGCCTACCAATGCCGCAGGATGTACCACCAACCTCATGGCTTCCATGCCCGGCTGATACTTGCCGGAATATGACACTTCCAGCGTATCGCCCAGCCGCAAGCCTTGTGCTTCCGTCCTGTTAGCATTCATGGTGCTGAAAGACAGCGTATCGCCATTGTCTACACTTACCACAGTCACGGTGTTCATGGTCGCATCGGTCACGATGCCTCTGACGTTTCCCTTCCCCATGGAACCGGCACAACCGGCCAACAAGGTACCGACCAGCATCCAAAACAAGTTCTTCATAACATTTCGTATTTAGTCCGGCTCAAAAGTAAGATAAAAAAGAGAAGCAACCGACAGGATAACCCTTTTTTGAAGAATGTTTAGGGTATTTAATGGATATTGCTATCCCTACATCGATTGGTTATTGAACCGGCCTGTTGTACCGCTGCACCCATATAGCCGTCTCGATGGTGGAATAGAGAAGGACAAAGATATCCATGACAGCAGTAAAACTACAGCAGCTTTTGCTTCTTCAGTTCCTCCACCGCCGTTTCCAACTCAGCATACCAATCGGCTCCAAACTTGCGGATAAGCGGTTCCTTCAAGAACTTATAGACGGGCAGGTTCTCTTTCTGCCCCAACAGCATAGCCGCCTTGCAGACGTCCCAGCGGTGGTAATTGACGCCCTTGAACTCGCCGAAGTCCTTCACCCGTATGGGATAGAGATGGCAGGAAACGGGTTTGAGAAAATCGCTCTTTCCCTCGCGGCAGGCCTTCTCGATGGCACAATAGCAGCAACCCCGGTCATCGTAGCAGGTGAACACACAGTCCTTGCCGTTGACGATGGAAGTCACCAGGTCACCTTCCCGGTCCACGTAGGCCACACCCTGTCGGTCGATAATAGCCTGCGCCTCGGGCGACAATTCCTCCCAGATGAGGGGCAGGACTTCTTCAATCTTTTCTATCTCGTCCAGTTCCAGGGGAGCACCGGCATCACCCTCGATGCAACAGGCACCGTGGCAGGCGGACAAATCACACAGGAACTTTTCTTTCAATACGTCAAAGGAAACCACGACATCACCAATCTGTAACATAGAGCAGAAACATTAAAAAGGCGCGGATTACACGGATGCCCCGGATGCTTTTCTTGGAGAAAGTAATCCGTGTAATCCGCGCAACCCGCGCCAAGTTAAGAAAGAGTTTACTTAATCAAGTCCTTGCCCGTCATGTCAGCCGGCTGTGCCAGACCCATGATGTGCAGGATGGACGGAGCCACGTCGGCCAATACGCCGTTCTCCACCTTAGCGTCCTTGTTCGCTGTCACGTAGACGAAGGGCACGGGGTTCAGCGAGTGAGCCGTGTTGGGGGTACCGTCTTCATTGATAGCGTGGTCGGCATTGCCGTGGTCGGCGATGATGATGACCTCGTAGTCATTGGCCTTGGCAGCTTCTACGGTGTCGCGCACGCAGTTGTCGATAGCAACTACGGCCTTCTCGATGGCTTCGTACACACCCGTGTGGCCCACCATGTCGCCGTTGGCGTAGTTCACCACGATGAAGTCATATTGCTGCGTGTTGATGGCCTCCACCAGCTTGTCCTTCACCTCATAGGCACTCATCTCCGGCTTCAGGTCGTAAGTAGCCACCTTGGGAGAGGGCACCAGGATGCGGTCTTCGCCTTCAAACGGAGCCTCGCGTCCGCCGTTGAAGAAGAAGGTCACGTGTGCATATTTCTCTGTCTCGGCAATGTGCAACTGCTTCTTGCCCTGCTTGCTGAGATACTCGCCCAGCGTGTCGGCCACGTTCTCCTTGTCGAAGATGATGTGCACGCCCTTGAATGAAGCATCGTACGGCGTCATGCAGTAGTATTGCAAGCCGGGGATGGTCTTCATGCCTTCCTCGGGCATATCCTGCTGGGTCAGTACCACGGTCAGTTCCTTGGCGCGGTCGTTGCGGTAGTTGAAGAAGATGACCACGTCGCCTTCCTTGATGGTGCCGTCGAAAGCGCAGTTGTTGATGGGTTTGATGAACTCATCGGTCACACCCTCGTCGTAAGATTCCTGCATGGCCTTCACCATATCGTCAGCCTGCTTGCCCTGGCCGTTCACCAGCAACTCGTAGGCTTCCTTGATGCGGCCCCAGCGCTTGTCGCGGTCCATGGCATAGAAACGTCCCACGATGCTGGCGATGCGTCCGGCACTCTGTGCGCAGTGGTCGGTCAGTTGCTGGATGAAGCCCTTGCCGCTCTTGGGGTCGGTATCACGGCCGTCCATGAAGCAGTGGATGAAGGTGCGTTCGCCGATGCCATATTCCTTGGCGATGTCGCAGAGCTTGAAGAGGTGGTCCAGCGAAGAGTGTACGCCACCGTTGGAGGTCAGGCCCATGAAGTGGATGTTTTTGCCGTGCTCCTTGGCGTAAGAGAAGGCAGAGACAATTTCCTTGTTCTTCAAGATGCTGCCGTCGGCACAGGCGCGGTTGATCTTCACCAAGTCCTGGTAAACGATGCGTCCGGCGCCGATATTGAGGTGTCCCACTTCGGAGTTACCCATCTGTCCATCGGGCAGGCCCACATTCTCACCACTGGCTTGGAGCTGCGAGTGCGGATAGTTGGCCAACAGACTGTCCCAATAAGGAGTGGGGGTCACATAGATTACGTCGTCTTTCTGGCGGTCGCCGATTCCCCAACCGTCCAGAATCATAAGAAGAGCTTTCTTTGCCATAATATATACAGGTTTTAATTAAAACTTTCGCACAATTTTGCTTTACGGCGCAAAGTTACAAAAAAAGTGGGGCAGCTGTGTCATAAAAGTATTGAAAATACAGGGAAGGCTGAATTTTCAAAGCTTATTCCACCAGCTTGACAATATGATACTCCGGCCGGCCAATGACAGCATACATCTCGCCCGTTTCCGGAGAGACCGTAAAGCGGATGATAGGCTCCGGCAACCGATACCTTGATTAAAGGAAAAAGCCTTCCATGCTCTCCTCCATCATGCTTTTGCAAGGAAACTATGCTTCGACCGACATAGAAGCAAGGATAAATGACAAAGTATCCAATAATACTTGGCCATAGAAGCTTGCTCATACAGGCTTCCCATGCTCTGTTTGGGCAATCGGCGGATATTCACATAAAATAATGGGCATTGCCAAAGAACAATTGTTGATTCCCTCAATTCCATCAGCCAAATAGCATACGGTCTGGGGATTCAAATAGCAGTGTCCACCACTACTATTCACTCACAAACTTTTGCACATTCCTTTTATCTACCTCCACTTTCCCTTGCACAAGTTCCGGAATATTAAACGAGTACATCATATACTTATAGAAAGAAGGATCCTCCTGAGGAATAACAAAAGGTTTACCAAGCTTTCCGGTTTCATCTATATGTACCAAATACGGATGCGTATAAAGGCCATCCAGACGGCGGCTGCTAAACACCAGCCAACGCCCGTTGCTGCTCCATGAGTGATAACTCTCCACATCATCACTATTGGCTGCTGCCATAGGATGCTTTTCGCCGGTAGTCAAATCCAACAGCCACAGGTCTGCATCTTTGTGCCAAATGGAGAAATTACCATACCCGGAAACTGTAAAGGCCAACATACATCCATCGGGAGAAAGACGAGGAAATGACACACTTCCATTTTCTATTCGGCTGTTGTATAAAGTATCCACTTGCGTTCCAAAACTACCACTTTGCTCGTCGAAGCGAATGGAACACAAACTATACTGTACCTTCTCAAAATCACGAGGCATCTCCTGTGCGTCCGCCGAACAGAAATACAAAGTTTTCCCGTCCGGAGAAAAGGACGGAAACGTCTCAAAGGCCGATGCACGCATCAGCAGGGAATCCGTCAGGATTTTCTGCTCCTCCAAATCATATACCACCACATCCGAAGCCAAATCAAAGACCTCTATCCGGTTTCTGTCGTTCATATGGAATGCCTGCTTCGTCTGATTCAAAGAAAAAGCGACAAAACGGCCGGACGGATGCCAGGAAGGATAAACCAACGACTGAGGCTTTCCATTGATAATCGGCAGAATCAACTTGCTTACCCCTTTGGCATCAGCGATATAAGTTCCACTGTGTTTCTCGCGCAGGTGAAACAACATACGTTCGGGATTACGCGCATTGAATGCGTGACAATTCATACAGTTATAGTCTGTCAAATCATTGGTCAGAACCGGAGTTTCCCGAAAAGAAGTCAAATCTCTCTGATAAATACCCATCCGATTCCACAACTCATAACCCGGTTCTATCAGGCGGTAAACCAAATAAGGGTCGACCTCATCGGTAGACACATACCAATTGAAAGGTAGATAACTTTTCCATTTTCCATCCTGACGGGCATATACCTTTACACGTAAAGAATCACTTTTAGACTGTTCCAATAAGGCTCTCCATTTGCTTTTCGATAAGTCAAAAGCCTGCTCAGCCTCTCCCTCCACCACAAGGGGAGCCTCTCCTCCCTCTACAACGACCACCGTTTTTTCCACATTATCTTCTTCCAGCATGAACCGCAAAGGAGCAATATTACAGGGTATTGTCACATCTTTATAATCCGGAAAAATGACCGGATATGAATCAAGCACCACATCGGCTACAGGCTCACGGGAGACGCATCCGGCCAACAACAGCCATCCTCCGGCCATATATTGCCATATCCACTTGTTTATCTTCATTTTATCAACGTTTAAACATAAAATAAAACCAATATGTATTTCCATAACGCCCTTGTAACTGAGCGAACGGGATCCTGCCTTTCCGCATTTCATACACAGTCTGCCGATAAGCCTTGAAACGGTTAGCTACTTCCGGACTTACTCCATAATCTGCCCATACATCCTCTTCCTTTTCATGCAGAATGATAGCCGCCTCCTGAAAATGCACCGGCATGGGCTGCAGTCCCTTCGCAGCCTTATAAGCCTCCAAAAAACAGCGGAGATTATCTACATCCTTATTCAACAGGCATATAGCCCCATAATAAAGGAAAGCAGGACGCCAGGCAGGATTAGAATGCATAATCTGCCACAAGTTATTCATTATCTGAAAATCATTCGACAATCCTGAAGTAGTGGTCACGCAACGTTTTCTATGACCTAACTCTGCATCTGCTTCCAAACGCTCCGGATGCCCCAAAAACTGTCGGTAATACGTCGCCTCGGACGCATACGCCCACGTCTGCTCCAACAAGCGGATATATTTTTCCGCCACCTTGTCATATCCGAAAATCAGATTGGTCTGAATCAACCTCAACAAAAGACGGGGTGTCATTTCATATTCACTGGCAATCATACTTTCAAAAGCCTTTTCCTGTGCCAAAGCAATATTGCCCATCTGATAATAGACATCGCTCAGCAACATGGATGAAGTAAAAGTACGGTCCCAAGCCAACACAAGCCCTCGAGAACCGCATTGTCCATAATCCAGCAAATCATCGCCCAAGCGGTCCAATGCGGCCAATGCCAGATTCTGATAACAGGCATGCAAATAATTAGCATCGGCACGCAGTTCCGGAATTTCCAATATTTCCTGCCACTGCTTTGTACGCACATAATAGTCCAACTGTTTGGCAGACTGGTTTTTCACTGAATAGAAGTAAGCAGTACCCTTCCAGCAGATAAGTGCCAACAACGCTAATTGAACAGTCCACGAAACCAGGCTCCATCTTCCTCGCAAGCCTCTACGGACATTCCCACATACAGCAGACAATGCCAGATTCAAAAGACAAGAGGCAGCCGCATACCAACCCGCTACAGGAGAGAACAGCTTAGGATTGTAGTAAGCATCCGGAGAAAACAGGAAGCGTGCTTCCGGCACCACCCCGATTTGATAAAAACAGACAGCCACTAAAACGCCCCAAGGAACCAGCCACATCACATGCCACCGGCGCGTAAACAGACCGTTCAGCAAAATACCGGCCAACACCGTCAACATCCAAGGACCAACGGCATAATAAGCGGGCAAAAAACAAAGCCCGGTGAGCAAAACCTGCCAATGGAAAGACGGAATATACAGGCAAAAACGAAGAACGCACAAGGATATCCATAACCCGATGGTTCCGCTCCAATGGTAATTAAAATCGGTTCCCATCCATAATAAAAGCAAGGAAGGCAAGAGATAAAGTAACGGGGCTTCGACAGTCGGAGACATTTTCTTCCAAATGCCGCGCAACTCCCAAGAGATTCCCACAAACAACAATGCAGCTATCGCAGGGCCGACACACGGAACAGTAAAGAACTGCATCAGGAAAGCTGCCAGATAAGAAGCCAGGCCTCCCCAATCTGAAATGCAATTGCACGCATATTCCCCACTGAAACGAAAGAAATCAAACTGCTCCGCATAAAAATAATCATAAACAAAATAATGCTGACAATAGATAAATGCCAGCAAATACAATAACAGCCAAAAAAGAGGCTGTCCTATTCTTCTCCACCCTACTTGTTTCATTCTATATCCACAAAATCTAAAAACAAGCCAAACTTAACTCAAACTCTCAAGGAAGATGTATCAAATAGAGAAATAACTTTTATTTTGCTCTGTCATCCTGAGCAGTGCGAAAGATCTCACCCGTTTGTTTCCGCTAATAGGAGATGCTTCACATACGTTCAGCATGACAAAATAATAGCAGTTTTACGTCTTGATACACCCTCATCTGACAAAGATACAAAAACTTTTCCTCCACATTCACGCAGGATCTCATTTTTTATAAAGAAAGACCCTTTTTACCACTGTCTGCCTGCTAAGAGGAGAATGTAAAAAGGGTCTTCGTTGCTTAATCTAAAAAATTAGTATCCCGGATTTTGTGTCAGTGCTGGATTCAAGTCCATCGCAGTCTGAGGTATTGGTTTCAGACGCATACGTTCGCTCCATTTCATCGTGATAACCAATTCACCGTCGGGCATCAGAATGTCCACATTGTTCATGGCGTTCTGCCAATAAGAATCCTCATAACGGCTCATGTCATCCGAACGGAAGCCTTCGGCAGCCAACTCAATGTGTCGTTCACGCTGAATCAAATCCAAAGCGGCCTCTTTGCTCAGCCCGGAGGGTACATGCGGCATGCCGCAACGGTCGCGCAATTGGTTCAAAGCAGCTTCCACCTCGCTGTCATAGCCCGTGTTCTGCGTGTGAGCCTCGGCAAATATCAGTAACACTTCGGCATAACGGATGGAAGGATAGTCTCCGGTAGCCTGTCCCTGATTCGCGGCATCCATCTCCAATGCCACCATCTTACGGAAGTTGAAGCCGGTCTTCGGCTCATTATTGCCGTTCTTCACCCATTCAAACGCAAAGTTAGTGCCATAATTCGTCTCATACCAGCCTTTGAAAGGGAAGAGGATGGAAGCATACAGACGGCTGTCGCGATTGCGATACTGCTGCATGTAGTCATACTGCGTCAGCGTGCCGTCTGCTGTCTTTTCGCTCACAAATCCCTGAATGGCAGACATGCCACCGTGTGCTTCCGAGTCATAGGAAGCGGCATAAGCATCAAAATCAGCCCGCATGGCGGTATAGGCTGCAGCACGTGCTTCCGATGAAGCCAACTGGGGCACTTCGCCCTCACTGGTCCAATACACATCCACCAAGTTCTGCGTCGGAGTCACCGAAGACCAGCCGCCCAACTGATTCGGACGCATGCTGGTATAACGCACCATATCCTGATAGTCCCAGCTGTCAGACATATACTGACGGCACAGGATGTATTCGGGATTGTCATTGTTGGCATTCTCCGTGTGCCACAAAGCCTCGTAGTTGAACATACCCTTCACGAACTTCTCTTTCTCGGCATCGTTTTCAAAATCAACGAAGAGGGACATCTCGTCGGCCTCTTTCTGCTGGCCTTCACTCAGCGAAGTTACCTCAAAGAGTTCATATTTGCCTGAATTCATCACTTCACGGGCATCGGCTTCCGCCTCGGAATAGTTGCCGAAATAAAGGGCTGCACGGGCACGGAGGGCCAAAGCAGCGTATTTCGTCACACGGCCTTTTTCGTAGAACTCACCCGAACCGGAATAGCTTTCGGGCAGGTCGGCAGCCGCCGCTTCCAACTCATCGAGCACAAACTGCTTCACCTGGTCAGCAGGCGTACGTTCCTGCGCCGGTGCATCAAAATCCAACACATCCGTAATCAGAGGCACATCGCCGAACGTCAGAACCTTGCTCAAATAATCCAATGCACGGGCAAAACGGACTTCCGCCTTGGTACGCGTTTTCAGTTCATCGCTCATGTCTGTGTTATCCACATTGGCCAGATAGACATTGCACATACGCACCAGGCCGTAACTGTAGCCCACATCGTAGCTGGAGCTCAAACCATCCTGTTGGAAAAGGGAACCATACGATTCCCACGAATACTGGCAATATACGTCATCGGTATAGGAATCGCTGTAAATGCCGATGCTCGGTATGCTGTTGGAATAAATGGCATTCAGGTTATACCATGCGTCCTTGGCCGTTTGCCAATAGCTTTCGGTAGCGATGCTGGAGGTAGGCTCGACATCCAAATCGCAACTGCTCAAGCCTCCCAAACCGAGGCAAGCGCACAACGCCATTACTTTATAATTGTTCTTCATATGCTTTCTTTAACTGTTTTAGAATGTTACATTAACACCAAATGAGAAAGTGCGGGAACCACGCGTATTCACGCCACGACCGGAAGTCGTCTCCGGGTCAAAGTCCTCCATACGGTGGTCGGCACGGATAGTAAACGGATTTTCAGCAGCGATGTAAGCTTTCAGAGCCTGCAATCCCCAGTTGGAAATCAAGGATTTCGGGAAATTATAGCCGAAAGTGATGTTCTTGATACGGAAGTAGTCGGAATCGAACAACCAATAATCCGAGAATTTCTGGTTGAAGGTAGAGTGGGCACTTGTACGCGAATAAATACGCGGATAAGCCGCATTCGGGTTCGGGTTGTCCACCGTCCAACGCTTCAAGTGATATTCACGCGGGCTGGCATAGTCAGAGAAGGCCCACGCATTTTCCATATCAAAGTGAACTTGCGTACCTGCAACGCCCTGTCCGAATACACTCAGTTCAAAATTTTTATAACTCAGATTCAGGTTGACACCATACGTGAAGTCAGGCACATCAGAACCCAGGCAAGTGCGGTCGCCATCATCCAGCGTACCGTTATGATTCAAGTCCACATACTTGATATCACCGGCATTGGGAGTGATACCGTCAGTGATGTAGTTGCCGCTGTCAATGTCTTCTTGCGTCAGAAGGCCGTCAGTACGGTAACCATAGAAAGTGCCGATAGGCTCGCCTTCCATATAAATCCAGTAATCACCACTGTAAGTCGGATTATTCGGACCCAGATTGACTACTTCGTTCCAGTTCTTGCTGATGTTGAAGCCTACGCTATAAGCGAAGTCGCCGATACGGTTGTTGTGGCTGATGGCCAGTTCGATACCACGGTTTCTGACCTTACCCATATTGGCAGACATATTGTTCGTATTACCCACCTCAACCGGGATATTGCGGGTAAGCAAGATGTCATTTGTTTCCTTATTATACCAGTCGGCCACCACATGCAAGCGGTTACTGAACAAATCGAAATCCAGACCAATGTCCGTAATGGTCACGGTCTCCCAACCTAAGCTATAGTTAGGCAACTTGGACTCCACAATACCGCTTACAATTGCGTCATTGAAGTTATAGTTGCTACCCATGGCATACGTGGCGAAATAATCGTAGTCACCTACGTTGTTGATGTTACCCAACTGTCCCCATGAACCGCGGATTTTCAGGTTGTCCACCCAATCCACTGATTCCATGAAAGCCTCTTCACTGAGACGCCAGCCGAGAGAGAAGGAGGGGAAGTAACCCCAACGGTTATCTGCCGGGAAGCGTGAAGAAGCATCGGCACGCAGGTTGAACTCGAACAGGTAACGTTCCATGTAGTTGTAGTTGATACGTCCGAAGTAAGACATCAGCTTGTTCTCGTTACTGCCGCCTTCGGCATAAGTGTCGGTCGAAGCGCTCGAACCACCATTCATGTCCGTCGAAGAATTGGTGGGGAAATTCTTGCGGTAAGAATAGTTTTGCTGATACTTATAGTGCTCGTAGGCAGTACCTACCAGGAAGTTCAGGGTATGGTCTTCTATCTTCAAGTCATACTTTGCCATGGCATTGTAGGTCAGACGGGTGGTTTCCTGCCACGTATAGGTCATTTGGGAATTAGCGATAGCCGTTCCGCTGCTGGTGATAGGCTGTCCGGTTACGAAATCGTTCACGTCAGACGTGCTGGCCGTGTAAGATTTGCCTTTGTAGTCATATATCTTATAACCCATGTCGCCCGAAATGGTCAGGCCCTTCACCGGTTTCAGGTCGAAGCCCAGGTTGATGGTGGTGTTTCTCCACGTGCTGTTGCTCCAGCCTCCTTCTTCCAGGCGGCGCAACGGGTTGCGCTGGATGTTCACCAGTGCCGCAGCCTGTCCGCCTTCGTAGCTACCCCACTCGCCGTTGCTCTGCTTGGCCACGTAAACGCTCGGGATAGTCAGCAGGTGCATATTGACAACGCCGCCTCCGTCATTGTCTTCCGAATGCTGGATAAACTTGACATTGGAACGGAAAGTCAACCAGTCCGTCACATCGGCCGTAATGTTCGTCAGGAAGTTGTAACGGTTGGATTTGGCGTACTTTGTAAACTTGTCATAATGCGTATAACCCAACGAAGTGAAATACTTCAGACGATCGGTACCGCCGTTGACAGACACCGTGTGCTTGGTAATCACAGCGTGTTTGTCAAACACCAGGTCGTACCAGTTCGTATTGGGGTACATATCCGGATTGGTGCCGTTGGCAAACATGGCAATCTGCTCGTCCGTATAGGGAAGTTCCGCATTGGGATTATCATTCAGAGCCGCTTCGTTGCTCAGACGGGCATACCATTCAGAGTTCAGCACTTTCGGGATATATGTCTGGGTCTGCATACCCACGTAACCGTCATACGTCACACGCATGTGTCCTTCCTTACCGCTCTTGGTCGTCACCAATACCACACCATAAGCAGCACGCGCACCGTAAATAGAAGAAGAGGCGGCATCTTTCAGGAACGAAATGCTCTCGATGGAATTAGGATCCAATGCACCGAACATCGTGGCATCGGAAACCACACCGTCAATCACATACAAAGGTTCAGACGTACCCAAGTTACCACGACCACGGAAGTTAATGGTAGGCGTAGCACCCGGACGGGAAATAATGGTCACACCCGGAACCTGTCCTTGTACGGAAGCCAACACATCCGTATTGACACGTGTGGCAATATCCTCCGTAGAAACAGCAGCCACTGAACCAGTCAGGTTAGCTTTCTTCTGAACGCCGTAACCCACAACTACGACTTCATCCAGCAATTCCGCGTCTTCTTTCAACACGACTTCATAGTTCGATACACCCTGCTTGACAGATATTGTCTGGTTCACATAGCCCACGTAGCTGACCATAAAAGCGTTTCCCGACAAAGTCAGCTTAAAGCGCCCGTCAATATCCGTAATCACACCATTTGAAGGATTGTCTTTGTCCACGACAGACGCGCCGATAATCGGCTCTCCAGACTCATCTTTCACAACGCCACTCACACTGACACTCTGCTGAACCACTGTAGTGACAGCAGTCTCTTGAGAGTCTGTATCAGCAGCCCAAATAGGCACAGGAGCAAAAGCTACTCCCAAAGCCAGTATCAGCATCCAATATGCCGAATTACCTTTTCTAAAGGCTTTCTTCATAAAAATAAATAATTTAATAGGTTTACAGATAAAAACATGAAGCTTACTATTAAGTAAAACGACGCAAAGTTAAATAGAAACAAATTAATTGCAAACAATTCCAAATATTTTTTCAAAAACATTCTCTTATCAGTCAGAGTACCGCTCCAGAATTGTCAACAACAGTCCTGCAAAAGGTTTTGGGAATTATCTTACGCAAACAAGCATGACATACTAAGTATTTTCCGTAAGTTTGCATCTGAAACTTAGTAACCGTTCTACAGTGTCATGAGAAAGAAAGAAGAAAAGAATGCCATTATCGAGATATGTCCTGTGCGCAATGTCATTGCCCGTTTCGGCAACAAATGGGCATTGCTGGTCATATTGGTGTTGAGCGAGAACAAAGTCCTGCGTTTCAACGAACTGGGCAGACTGATACCTGACATTTCCTCCCGCATGCTCTCCGGAACGCTCCGCACGCTGGAAGCGGACGGGCTGGTGGAGAGGACCGTCCATCCGGTCGTGCCCCTCAAAGTGGAATACCGCCTGACGGAGACAGGCGCGTCTCTGGTCCCCTTCATCATCCAGCTCACTGAACAAGAAAAAGAATACAAAAGTATGGCTACCCTTCATAAATTAAAAAAGACTTATCATTATCCACCGAAAGCATCAGGACAATAATATTTTGGAAAACCCATTTCAAACACATAACAATCATACCATGGGTTTACAACGCAACCACCATATATATAAGGTACAGTTATTTCAGTAAGTGCCAATGCTTCCACATTGGCCAACATCAAATCGGACATAGATACTGATTTATGGGAATGATATATTCCACAAACAGACACTACCACAACACATACGGCTACTAAAGCACCAAAAATTCTTTTTTTCTTCATGGCAAACGGTACTAATAGGATCATTTGCTTACAAAGCAAGTAGAAATACCACAATAAAACAATATTAAAAGCTAAGAAAGTCGTTCTATTAAGATTCTTTATTCTTTATCATTCTCCTCCAAAAATCCTGTTTATTCCATGGCCTTTCTAAATCTTACGTCCTCAATCCATCCGTTTTCCGCCGATATTCCATACCTTTGCACCATAATTCTAATATGGTATGGTAAGAAAGTTCGATTTCCTCGTCATCGGCTCGGGCATTGCCGGGATGAGTTTCGCGCTGAAAGTGGCGCAAAGAGGTTCGGTGGCCCTTATCTGCAAGGCCGGCATGGAAGAGGCCAACACATACTTCGCACAGGGGGGCATCGCCTCGGTGACCAACCTGGCGGTGGACAACTTCGAGAAGCACATCGAAGACACCATGATAGCGGGCGACTGGATCAGCGACCGCGCCGCCGTGGAGAAGGTGGTGCGCAACGCTCCCGCACAAATCCAGGAACTCATCAAGTGGGGCGTCCACTTCGACAAGAAGGAGGACGGCACCTTCGACCTGCACCGCGAAGGCGGCCACTCGGAGTTCCGCATCCTGCACCATCAGGACAACACGGGCGCGGAGATACAGACCAGCCTCATCGAAGCCGTCAAACAGCACCCCAACATCACGATATTCACCAACCACTATGCCGTGGAAATCATCACGCAGCACCACCTGGGCATCATCGTGACGCGCTACACGCCGGGCATCAAGTGCTACGGCGCCTACGTGCTGGACGAAGAGACGGGCGAAGTGGACACCTTCCTCAGCAAAGTCACCATCATGGCCACGGGCGGCTGCGAGGCCGTGTACCGCCACACCACCAACCCGCTGGTGGCCACGGGCGACGGCATCGCCATGGTCTACCGTGCCAAGGGAGCGGTGAAGGACATGGAGTTCATCCAGTTCCATCCCACGGCCCTCTATCATCCGGGCGACCGTCCCTCGTTCCTCATCACCGAGGCCATGCGCGGCTATGGCGCCGTGCTCCGCACGCTGGACGGCAAGGAATTCATGCAGAAGTATGACCCGCGCCTGTCGCTCGCCCCGCGTGACATCGTGGCCCGCGCCATCGACAACGAGATGAAGCAGCGCGGCGAGGACCACGTCTACCTGGACGTGACGCACAAGGACGCGGAGGAAACGAAACGCCACTTCCCCAACATCTACCAGAAATGCCTCTCGATAGGCATCGACATCACCAAGGACTACATCCCCGTGGCGCCCGCGGCCCACTACCTGTGCGGCGGCATCAAGGTGGACCTGGACGGACAGAGCAGCATCCGCCGGCTGTATGCCATCGGCGAATGTTCGTGCACGGGCCTGCACGGCGGCAACCGCCTGGCCAGCAACTCGCTCATCGAGGCGGTGGTCTATGCCGACGCGGCCGCCAAGCACGCCCTGAGCGTACTGGACCGCTACGACTTCAACACCGACATCCCGGAGTGGAACGACGAGGGCACCATCAGCAACGAGGAGCGCGTGCTCATCACGCAAAGCATGAAGGAAGTGAACCAAATCATGGAAGCGTACGTGGGCATCGTGCGCAGCAACGTCCGCCTGACCCGCGCCTGGAACCGCCTGGACATCCTCTACGAAGAAACGGAACGACTCTTCAAGCACTGCAAGGCCACGCGCGAACTGTGCGAACTGCGTAACATGATCAACGTGGGATACCTCATCACCAAACAGGCCATGGAACGCAAGGAAAGCCGGGGACTGCACTACACCATCGACTACCCGAAGAAGCTATCGGGGGAAACGGGAAAGGAATGACCTGAGGAGTCTTCACAGGCCGGGCATTCCGGATATGACTATGAAGAGAACAGGCAAGTTATTCCCGTCATCGGACCGAACAAAATGTCAGCCAAATGCCTATTCTGCTGACAACCCGGCCGGAAGAAAATCGCCAAACAGGGAGAAAAGAGGAACGGAAACTGCATATTCATGCAATATAGCAGGCCGAACCAGGCATAAAAGTGCATAGATAAACGGTTTTCAGCAGATGCCGGCACAAAGAAAAACTTCAGCGGAGCCTTGACGGGACTTACTCGCGGACTACTCCAAGCAAAAGCGCGGACTACTGCGAGCATGCTTCCCGCCGTCTTCGCCGTCGCCGCCCGACATTCGGAAGGAAAAACAGGCGGTTTCCGCTCCAGATTTTTTGTAAGGATTTCGCTATCCCGCTGGATAACTGAAAAATGAGCCATTCCCGCTCAAAAAAAATCTTCCGACCCGAAGGACGGGCCGGAAGAAACGATTCTCAGCGGTTGGAAAATACAAATTGTCAGCGTGCGCGGCTTACCAGTTTTCTTTCTTCACCTCGAAGTAAGCCTGCGGGTGGAGGCAAGCCGGGCATACCTCGGGAGCTTCCTTGCCCACGAAAATGTAACCGCAGTTGCGGCACTGCCACACGATTTCCTCATCCTTGGCGAATACCTTACCCTGCTCGATGTTCTTCACGAAAGCCAGGTAACGCTCCTCGTGACCCTTCTCGGCGATGGCGATGTTACGGTACATCAGCGCGATTTCGGGGAAGCCTTCGGCGTCGGCCACGTCGGCAAACTTCGGATAGTCGGCTGTCCACTCCTCGTTCTCGCCGGCAGCGGCGGCCTTGAGGTTCTCCAGCGTGTTGCCGATGACTCCGGCGGGATAGCTGGCGGTGATTTCCACCATGCCGCCCTCCAGCCACTTGAACATGCGCTTGGCGTGCTCCTTCTCCTGCTCGGCCGTCTCCAGGAAGATGGCGGCTATCTGTTCGTAACCTTCCTTCTTGGCCGCGCTGGCAAAGTAGGTATAACGCATGCGAGCCTGCGACTCACCGGCGAAGGATGTCAACAAGTTCTTCTCGGTCTGTGTTCCTTTGATGCTTTTTCCCATAATCTTTGTTATTAAATTGAGTAAATACTACTTGGATACATTATCTCTTTCTCCGACAAATATACGCATAAATTCCGGTTTATGCTACGCGCGGGGTGAATTTGTGCATGTTAGTCATGGCAACCTTCTCCGGAACCTCAGAACATGAATTGCAATCCCAGCTGAGCGCGATACACGTTCGCATCCAAGGCGAAGCCGGAGTGCTTTCCCAACCAAGCGCCATACTTATCCCCGTCATTGCTCCAGCCAAGGAAGAGGTATTGGGCTATCACGCGCAGGTGGGGACAGACCTTATAGGAGGCACCCAGGCTGAAACCGGCTTCCTGGTATGTACTCTGTCCTCCATCCACGTCCCGGATGGCAAAGTTCAATTTGCCCTCGACAAACATGCGGAAAGCCGAACCGGTCAGGAAACTGAAGCGGACAAAGGGTGTATAGTGCTTGTAGTCGAAATCAGCCGTTTCAAACCCCATCTTGAAACCCAGCGCCCAGCGGTCGTTGAACTGATAGCCCACTGCCGGAGTCAAGATTGCATAATTTTCAGTATGCTCACTGGCTAGGGCGGCGACTCCTTCCACGAATATCCCTCGTTCTTCCTGTGCCTTGAGGGAAATGACGGACAAGAGAGCCAAGGCGAGAACTCCCAAAAACTTTCTGAACTGCATAAATTTACTATGTATTAAAGGGTTAATGAATTTCTGTGGATTGATCCATATTACAAATAATTAAAGGTTCGTTTGCTTTAAAAACACACGAAGGGCATAAATGTTCAGCGACACGCAAAAATTGTGCAGAAATTGCCCTGTTCTTATATTTCCTTTGCAGAATTTTACCTAATTTTGCGGCTTCTTTCCCATCAGGATAACAAACTAAACAGGTAAGCAATGAAAGCGTTTGAATTCAGACCCAAGCTGTTCGACACACTGAAGAGCTACAACAAGCAACAATTCTCCGCCGACCTCATGGCGGGCATCATCGTGGGCATCGTAGCCCTGCCGCTGGCCATCGCCTTCGGCATCGCGTCGGGCGTTTCGCCCGAAAAAGGCATCGTGACGGCCATCATCGCCGGTTTCCTCGTCTCGCTGCTGGGAGGCAGCCGGGTGCAGATAGGCGGACCGACGGGCGCGTTCATCGTCATCGTCTACGGCGTCATCCAGCAATATGGCGAAGCGGGCCTCATCGCCGCCACGCTGATGGCGGGCGTCATCCTCGTCCTGCTGGGCGCGTTCAAGCTGGGCGCCGTCATCAAATTCATTCCCTACCCCATCATCGTGGGCTTTACGAGCGGCATCGCCGTCACCATCTTCACCACGCAGGTGGCAGACATCTTCGGGCTGAAGTTCGGAGGCGAGACGGTGCCGGGCGACTTCATCGGCAAATGGATGCTCTACTTCCGCCACTTCGACACGGTGGACTGGTGGAACACGGCAGTCAGCCTGGCCAGCATCGCCATCATCGCCCTGACACCCCGGTTCTCCAAGAAGATTCCCGGCTCGCTGGTGGCCATTATCCTTGTCACCGTGGCCGTATGGCTGATGAAGACCTACGGCGGCATCACAGGCATCGACACCATCGGCGACCGCTTCAGCATCCGCGCCGAACTGCCCGGTGCGGCCATTCCCGCCCTGGACTGGGAGGCGGTGAAGAACCTCTTCCCCGTGGCGCTGACCATCGCCGTGCTGGGCGCCATCGAGTCGCTGCTCTCGGCCACTGTGGCCGACGGCGTGACGGGCGACCGGCATGACTCGAACACCGAACTCATGGCCCAAGGCGTGGCCAACATGGTGACACCCCTCTTCGGCGGCATACCGGCCACGGGAGCCATCGCCCGCACCATGGCCAACATCAACAACGGCGGACGCACGCCCGTGGCGGGCATCATCCATGCCGTCGTACTGCTGCTCATCCTGCTGCTGCTCATGCCGCTGGCCAAGTATATTCCCATGGGTTGCCTGGCCGGCGTACTGGCCGTGGTGGCCTACAACATGAGCGGCTGGCGCACGTTCAAGGCACTGCTGCGCAATCCCAAGGCAGATGTCACCGTGCTGTTCATCACCTTCTTCCTGACCGTGGTGTTCGACCTGACCGTGGCCATCGAAGCCGGGCTGGTCATCGCCTGCGTGCTCTTCATGCACCGCGTGATGGAGACGACGGAAATCTCCGTGGTCAAAGACGAAATTGACCCCAACAAGGACACCGGCGCCGACACGCACGAAGAGCATATCGTCATCCCCGACGGCGTGGAGGTGTATGAAATCAACGGACCCTACTTCTTCGGCATCGCCACCAAGTTCGAGGAAATCATGGCCCGCCTGGGCGACCGCCCCAAGGTGCGTATCATCCGGATGCGCAAGGTGCCCTTCATCGACTCGACGGGCATCCACAACCTGGAAAACCTCTGCCTGATGTCGCAGAAGGAAAAGATCACAATCGTACTTTCCGGCGTGAACGAAAAGGTACACCAGGCGCTGCAGAAATCCGGATTCTACGAACTGCTGGGCGAGGAAAACATCTGCCCCAATATCAACGTGGCACTGGAAAGGGCCACCCAACTGCTGGGCCGATAAAATTTCAGCAGCGGAGTAGTCGGATTCCACGGATTTATTCATAACTTGCGTGCCAAAACACAACATCATGGCAAGAAGAAGGAAAAAGAAACAGAAAAGCATCAAAGGGCTGGTCTACACACTGGTCCTGATTGTCGCTGTCTGCCTGGGTTACGAACCCTTGACACGCGCCTTACACGTAGATGCCTCCAAAGGGCTGCCTGCCATCCTCGCGGAAGTGCAGAAACGATTGCCGGAAACTCCCCAGGAGTCCACCACGACCTTGGGCGTTCCTCTGACCGACAAGTCGTTGCTGCCTGCCTCCTTGAAAGACAGGCCCGAAAAAATCCTGGTCCGACGCGGCTATACCGTCTCCTACAACCTGAAGCATAACCTGCCCAACTGGGTGGCCTGGGAACTGACGCCCGACAAGCTCATTGAGCGTGAAAGCCGCTCGGACAAGTTCCTGCCCGATCCCGACCTGCCCAACGACGTGGCCGTCACCACCGATGACTACAAACGCTCGGGCTGGGACCGCGGACACATGTGCCCCGCAGGAGACAACCGCTGGCATTGGCGGGCCATGCAGGAGAGTTTCTACATGACCAATATCTGCCCGCAACACCACAACCTGAACCGGGGCGACTGGAAAGAACTGGAAGAGGCGTGCAGAGACTGGGCACAACAAGAAGGAAGGATATTCATCGTCTGCGGCCCCATCCTCTACCGGCAGCAACACAAGACCATCGGCCACGAACATCGCATCACCGTGCCCGAAGCCTTCTTCAAGGTCATTCTTTGCCCCGACAGCAACCCGCCTCGCGCCATCGGCTTCATCTACAAGAACACATCGGGCAACCATCCGCTGGACAGCTATGTCAACTCTGTGGACCAGGTGGAGCGCATCACGGGCATCGACTTCTTCCCTGCCCTACCGGATGAGGTGGAGGACAAGGTAGAAGCGGGGTATGACTTGAGCCGGTGGAAAATCAGCGATTAGCGATTAGTGATTAGCGATTAGTACTCACGATATACTAAACACTAAACACTCACCACTAAACACTCAATAAGAGACGCTCACCTCGATGCCTGCCTCACGCACCAACGTACCGATACGGTCCAACTCTTCGTGCGTGGCCTTGCGCAGGTCGTGGTCGGGCGTCTCGCGGTCGATGGTGTAAATCATCACCTGGCGGGGAGCAATCTCTTTCACCCGTTCCAGCCAAGGCAGGACGAAGCGGTCGGAGGTATTGTCCATATCACATCCCAGATAGCCTCCCTTCAGAAACATGGTCTGAATGATACAACGGCCTTGGAAAGCCTTCATCCCTTCGATAATGCTCTCCACGGAATAACGGCCCGTGGGACGATCCAAGGCACGGATATAGTCCTCGTCCACGGTGTCCAGCTTCAGGATATTATTATCCACCCGGAGGAGCGCGTCGAACACGGCAGGTTTGTGGATGAAGGTGGAATTGCTGAGCACGCTCACTTTGGCATTCGGGAAGTATCGGTCGCGCAAGGCCAACGTATCGTCTATGATTTCAGGAAAATGCGGATGGGCTGTCGGCTCGCCATTGCCGGCAAAGGTCAGCACATCGGGAGCGGGTCCGTTCTGCTTCATGTCCAGCAGGCGGGCTTCGAGAGCGGTACGTATTTCCTCACGGGTGGGACGCGGCAACTTGGGACGGAAATCCTCGTTGAAACCACATTCACAGTAAATGCAATTGAACGTACAGAGCTTGCCGTCGGCAGGCATCAGGTTGATTCCCAACGAAACGCCCAGGCGGCGGGAATGCACAGGTCCGAAGATAGGGGAAGGATAGATGATGGTCATAATTACACGATTTGTTTTCTAAGGGCAAATGTAGGAGTTTTCCTTTTCACGAGCAACATTTCCGCCTCAGAACTTCACCCGTACCTGCACCTGTAAATCCGTCTTCTGGTTCCCCCGTATCAGGTCATTGCCCGAACTTATCTCATCCCGGTCCCGATAAACCGTATGTCCCAGCTTGGCCAGGAGCATCAGCCTTTTGCCGAAATCATAACGCAGGTGGGCCGAACAACGGAAGCCATTGCCCGAAAAGGAAGGCGTATAAAAGGTATAGAGTAACCCTTTTTCGTAGACATAGACGCGCGAATCGTAATCGTCCGTATCGAAATACGTGCCCTGCACGGACAGGCTGAGAGGAAACCAAGGCAGCGTGTAGGCACACGATTGGGTACACTGCCAGCCCCGGCTGGGCAAGAATGTCTGTTGGCGGAAATTATTGTAGTCTGCCGTTGTCTGGAATTTCCATGCACCGGGCGCATAGGTGAGACGGAAACGGGCGCGGTGATGCCATGTGGGAAGAGTCACTTCCCCACCCGTCCCCGTCACGTCGCGCTCGCGGCGCCGAAAGCGGTAGTTGGCCAGTATCGTAAGGTCTTCGCGAGGCGTATACGTGGCCTGGAATCGCAGGTCCGTTCCTTGCGAAGGTTTGCTGATGCGATAGCGCCACCAAGGAAAGGAAAACAAATCCGCCGAGACAAAGAAACGCCAGCCTCCCCAAGGAACAATCTCCGCAGCCAGGTACCAGCCGTTCTCATTCTGCGGAGTGCTGCCCTCGCCAAAAGAGTGGGCAAACATCGCCCAATAATCGTGGGCATAGTAACGATGAACCAACATCAGGCGGTAATCCGGCGAGAAATCGTAACTCAGGCGGTTGAGGAAGGCATAGCCATGCTTGCCCAACGCCGCCTCGCCCGTCCAGCCGAAACGTCCCAGCCGGTAACGGTAATCCAACCCAAGGTTATAGAAACGGTTGCCCTGCAGGTTGTACTTGGCATACTCCCGCAGATTGGGCCGATAAGGCCGGTCGAAGAAGTAATAGATGCCGGTCAGGCCTACCTGAAAGGGATTACCGCGCCAAGTGACATTCCCTCCCGCCAGTTGCAAGGCAAAGGTATGCCGTTTCTCCACCTCCGACTGCGTGCGGTGCAGGCCCGATTCGTCAATGGACGTGATGACACCGTCCTCCACCCGTCCGTCCATCGTGCGGTGCGAGTAGAAGGCCGATACCTCCCACCGACGTGCCGCCAGCACCGTGGCTGCCACTCCCCGGAAATAATCATATTCACCCGTAGAGCCGTGCTTGCGGATGCCCAAAGCCCGATAGTCGGACGTGGCGAGGGAAAAGGACTTTCCCAATCCGAAGCTGCTGCCCAATACCAGTCCTTGGCCGAACGACAGGCGATAAGTACCCAAGGCCAATGCTTTCAGCCGGCCCAGGTTTTGCAAGTATATATAATAGGAATAGTGGTCATACCCCTGACGGTCGTGCAAGGCAAAGAAAGGCTCGCCCGCATCCTTTTCCGCCGCAAAGCCCGCCTGCACGTAGTCGCCCCGACGGAAGGCGTAGCGCAACGAATGATACCAGAACGGCCCTAAATAGTCCTTCTCATACCCCTTACGCTGATAAAAAGGCACATCAAAGCGAACCAAAGCCTCGTGCTTTCCGAACTTTAGAAGGTCCCTCGGCGAAGGAAAGCCACTCTCCTCCTCCTCCACGGGCTTCACGCAGACGAAAGGCAGCAGGAGCTCGATGGTGCGGCGGTCCATCTCCTCCACCAGTTGGAGTTCATAGAGGGTCTGCATCGGGCCGTGGATATAGACGTAGGCTTGAATCTCCTCCACCTGCCGGGCGGTGAGAAAAGGAAATTGCTCCAATTGTTCGCGGGTAGCGCTATTCAGATTGATGGGTTCCTGGAGGCGGTAAGAAAGTTCCTCCAGTTCATCTTCCCAATCGGTGGTGCCGGTCTCCTCGGCCAGTTCTTCCAAGTTGTCCTCCCAAAGGAAAAGGCTTTGGGCACGGAGGGAAAAGGTGCACAATAATAATAAGGTGGCAAGGATTCCTGAACGGAAGTGCTTCATGGATAGAATAAAGTCATTGGTTACGGGCAGCTAAGTTAATGAAAATAATTGAATCCGCGAAAGAATGGAGGAATAATCTCCAGAAAAAGCGACACAACGCAAGCACGGATTCCCCGACAACCACTGTCCGGGAATCCGCACCCATAGCATTCAAGCTGAACGAGACCGGCTAAGACGCTCTTTCCGCCCGCTCCTTGCGTTGGCAATAACGCTTGCACTGGGCGCAAATGTCATAACCCAACATCGTACCGAGAATGAAGTCCTCTTCGGGCGTCAACTGGTTCAGCGGACGTGTCACCATGCAGCGGATGGCATGGATACACTCCGGCTTTCCGAAGAACAGATTGATTTTCTTTCCGTCGATAGGCTGGATGAGGTAATCAATACGTTGCTTCTCCAGCCGGGAAACGGCAAAAGCCTCGTACTTGCGGTTCACCGTGTAGAGCACCATCTGACGCACCCCTTTCTGAAACTCATAGACATGGTTCAGGAATACTTTCAACTCAGAGGTCTGGATATCGGGCTGTAGCTTGTCCATCGTTCTCAATTATAGTAAGGTAAAGAATCAAAGACTTTTCCGGAGGTCGGCCACCCAGGCATCGATGCGCTCGTCGGTCTTTTCGCTCTCGTTCACTTCGTCCAGGGCCAGGCCCACGAAGCAGCCGTCCACCACCGCGATGGAAGAAGAATAGGAATATCCGTCCGTGCTCACCCGGTTGCCGACGAAAGTGCAACCCGTACTCTGCAAGTCCTCGTAGAGCACGCCAATGGCATCGCAGAATGTATCGCAATAGGACTCGGAATCGCCGCAACCGAACAGGGCTACCAGTTTACCGGACAAATCGGCCGCCTTCAGGACCTTCACGCCGTCATACCAATCGTCCTGCATGTCGCCATCGCCCCAGGTAGAGCTGCCCAATACCAATACTTCATATTCCTTCACCATAGCCTCCGTCAGCTTGCCGGCGCTATGCACGTCCTGTGCGGACACTCCCAACTTGTCGGCTATGCGGTTAGCCAAATCCTCGCACGTCCCTGTGCTGGAACCATAGAAAATACCAATCTTTTTCATTGTCATCATACAGTTAAATTGCTGGTTGCAAAGTAAGGACATTCCCGGCTAAGCCGAAATACCCACTTATCGGGATTTCCACCGGACGTATTCCCCACAATCGGCTAACTAAACATAGGGAATCTAAAATAAAGGCAAGCCGTAGGGAATTATTCCCCGAAATACCGTACATTTGTCCCGTCATGCAAGTATGTATCCGATTCATAGTATCCCTGTTTCTGCTCCTGATAGGACTGGAAGGCTTTGCCCAACAAACGGAAGCGGCTCCGCCCCAACCATCCTACGTGACCCAACTCTGCGTGTACGAAGGAGACACCATCCCCTACGTCTCCCTGCCGGCCGTCTACATCTACCAGCCGCTGCAATTCAAGAACAAACGCCAAGCACGCAGTTACAACAAACTGGTACGCGATGTCAAGAAGGTATTGCCCATCGCAAACGAGGTGCAGCGTGCCATCATCGAAACCTATGAATACCTGATGACACTGCCCGACGACAAGGCCCGCCAACGCCACCTGAAAGCCGTGGAGAAAAGCATCAAGGAACAGTACACGCCCCGCATGAAGAAACTGACTTTCTCGCAGGGCAAGTTGCTCATCAAGCTGGTGGACCGCCAGACCAACTCCACCGGCTACGAACTGGTGAAAGCTTTCCTTGGACCTTTCCGCGCGGGTTTCTACCAAGCTTTTGCCGCTCTCTTCGGTGCCAGCCTGAAGAAAGAATATGATCCGGAAGGAGAAGACGCCCTGACGGAACGGGTAGTGCGGATGGTGGAGAACGGACAGTTATGAACAACCCCTGTTAATAATTCAAGCCGAAAGCCCAAAGGGGAATCACATTGCCATGCCCGGACTCTATGTCGTCTTTCACCACAAACCCCTGTCCGGCTCCCCGAAGTTGTTGCTGTCCTTTTCCACGGCCTCCTATCTCGAAGGTATAGTCCCCTATCCGGAAATCGGCCTGCCGGGAAGAGATGACCTCATTCCTCACCCGCATCTGGTTCATGAAGAACGTCTCGCGTACATTTCCCACGTTGGCACTCTCCTGCCCCAAGACATAAACCAAGTTTGTATTGTCCAGATAGATTTTCTCCACCTTTCCCAAGCCACGGATACCTCCCGTCTCGTCGCGTAACTGGGCAATCATACCCGCCCGCTCCATATAATACAAGTAATCGGCCAAATAATTGCGGCTGACTCCTGTCAAGTCAGCCAACTTTTGCATCACCGGTTTGAAGGGTACACTACGGGCCACTACGGCCAACAACTGCTTCAGCTTACGCCCGGTAGAGACATTCATGCCGGCATACTGGGGAATGTCCACCTCCATCGTCTGATTGATGACCTGCTGTAGTTCGGTGTAGAAATCTGCATCCGGATGAGCAAAAGGATAATACCCCCGCTGCAAATAGTCGGACAAGAGAGGCAACGGATGGTCCACACCGGGAATCTCGGCCTTCTGGTCCAAAATATCCTCCAGCGTAAAGACTGGCACGTCAATGTCGTGGAACAGATACAGGTACTCACGGAAGGAAAGACCCTGCATCTCATATATCGGAGCGCGGCGGCTCAGGTCAGCTAAGCCTTTATAAATATCCAGCACGGAAGAACCCGTAAAGGCTACCTGCATGTCGGGATAAGAATCGTATATCTGCTTCAGCTCAGCAGACCAGTTGCCATATTTATGGATTTCGTCGATAAACAAGTGTTTCCCAGCCTGCTTGTTGAAATTATCCGCCAAATCCACCAAGGTATGATCGGCAAAATAGATATTGTCCGCTGACACATAGAGCGTGTCCCGGGGAGAAAGATGCAGCTTGATATACTGTAGGAACAAGGTAGTCTTCCCCACCCCGCGCGGACCTACCAGCCCCAACATCCGGTTATTCCACTTGATTTCAGCATACTTGTAACGGACAAAGTCTGTGCGGGTCTGTTTCAGCAAGCGGTTGAAGTTATTCCAAAGTCTTTCCATAGTGTCGGCATTATCAAAATTAGGGATTTCTACGCGCAAAGATACTAAAATTGCACTACGGACGTGCAGAATTCGGTTGTTTTCT